>JAEEGL012797134.1_pt1 | contig 95813 bp, 72 predicted proteins | sample 9134231 | NCBI WGS metagenome assembly JAEEGL01 (sample SAMN16246548, study PRJNA631951) | gut metagenome | biome: gut microbiome; feature: rumen; material: fiber-attached | host: Bos | place: Iran: Karaj | collected 2018-10 | reverse complement strand
GTAGTACATTTGCAGTCCCAAACCTCAGGCGGATGTGGTGAAATGGTAGACACGCTACTTTGAGGGGGTAGTGGGCGATGGCCCGTGAGAGTTCGACTCTCTCCATCCGCACAGAAGCGATCTTTCGGGGTCGCTTTTATTTTTTGACCGGAGGGTTTCCGGTCCCTATCGGGGTGTGGCGCAGTTGGCTAGCGCATCTGCTTTGGGAGCAGAGGGTCGTGTGTTCGAGTCACATCACCCCGACGTCAATACAGGGGGCGCTGCCCCCTCATACACCCCTGCGGCTCCCGGCCTCTTGATAGTTCCAAAGAGTTTTGTTATCTTTGCAAGACTATGGGTACGGCAGACAGACAATGGAACCTCAGGCCGGCGGCGGATCAGGATACCGTCAGCCGCCTCTCGGCCGAACTCGGCGTAGACCGGGTGCTGGCGGAGCTCCTTGTCCAGCGCGGTGTCAAGACTTTTGACGAGGCCCGCAGTTTCTTCCGCCCTTCCCTGGACCATCTCCACGACCCCTTCCTGATGAAGGACATGGACAAGGCCGTGGACCGGATCCATACGGCCCTCCAGGGAAAAGAAAAAATCCTGGTCTACGGGGACTACGATGTGGACGGAACCACCGCCGTGGCGCAGGTCGTCACTTTCCTGGGACGCTTCTCGGACAAGGTGGACTATTACATCCCGGACCGCTATGACGAAGGCTACGGCCTTTCCTACAAGGCCCTCGACTGGGCCTCGGACAACGGCTTCTCGCTGGTGATTACCCTTGACTGCGGCATCAAGGCCATCGACAAGGTGGAATACGCCCGCACCAAGGGCATCGACGTCATCGTCTGTGACCACCATCTTCCGGAGGAGCAGCTCCCCGCGGCCGTCGCCGTGCTCGACCCCAAGCGGGAGGACTGCCACTATCCGTTCGACGACCTCTGCGGCTGCGGCGTCGGCTTCAAACTGGTCCAGGGCTATGCCCAGCGCTATGGGATTCCCTTCGAGACCCTGGAGCCCCTGCTGGACCTCCAGGTCGTGAGTATCGCTTCCGACCTGGTGTCCATGACCGGCGAGAACCGCATCCTGGCCCATTTCGGCCTGAAACGGCTCAATGAGAACCCGCGCAAGGGCCTCCTCGCCATGATTTACCTGGCCAAGCTGGAGCCCGGCCATATCACCATCGACGACATTGTCTTCAAGATCGGTCCCCGGATCAACGCCGCCGGCCGCATGGAAAGCGGACGCCTGGCGGTGGACCTGCTGACCGCCGCGGACGACCGCACGGCTTTCCGCATCGGCGAAAAGATCAACGACAACAACAACGAGCGCAAGTCCATCGACCGCGAAATCACCCAGGAGGCCCTGTCCATGGTCCAGGACGGCCGCGCCCTGGCGACGGAGAACGTCACGATCGTCTACAATCCGACCTGGAACAAGGGTGTCGTGGGCATTGTCGCCTCGCGCCTTGTCGAGGCCTATTACAAACCGACGGTGGTCCTGACCAAGTCCAACGGCATGGTCACGGGCTCCGCCCGTTCGGTCCAGGGTTTCGACCTGTATGCGTCCATCGAAAGCTGCGCCGACCTCCTGGAAAACTTCGGCGGCCATGTCTATGCGGCCGGCCTGACCCTAAAAGAGGAGCATCTGGAGGAGTTCTGCCGCCGGATGGACCGTTTTGTGTCCGGGAACATCACCCGGGAGGAACTGACCCCGGTCGTGGACATCGACGCCGCGCTGGATTTCTCGCAGATTACCCCGAAATTCCTCCGCATCCTCAAGCAGTTCCAGCCCTTCGGACCGGGTAATTCCACGCCCGTTTTCCTCACCGAGGACGTCTACGATGCCGGGAACGGCCGCAAGGTCGGCGCCGGCGGGGTCCACCTCAAACTGGACCTGATGCAGGGATCGCAGCCCTACCGCCAGATCGGTGCCATTGGCTTCAACATGGCCGGTTTCTATGACTACATCAAGGGCGGCAACCCGATGGACATCTGCTATTCGATCGTCGAGAACTTCTACCGCGGATCCTCGACCCTCCAGCTTCGCCTGAAGGATATTCGAGAAAGAGACGAACTTATTTAATTTCAAATACTTACACTATGGATCTATCCCCTTCCAAAAAGCATTACCTGGCTCCTGGCCAGCGCATGCGCCCGATTTCTTACGATGGGAACATCCTGGCGAGTTCCCTGTCCGACATGGACACGAATCCGATTGTCGATGAAACATTTACGGAGGACTAAGCCATGAAAAAGATTTTCTCCATCCTCCTGGTCGGCGCAGCGATCCTGGCCTGCTCCAAGGAAAAGGCCGCGGTTGACAGCCCGGTCGCCGCGGCTCCCTCTGATGTGAAGACCATCACGGTCTCTCTCCCCGCATCCCTCAGCAAGGTCGCTTTCACCCCGGCCGCAGAACCCGACGGCGGTGTGGCCCTTTCCTGGGCCGCGGGCGACAAGATCCGCATCATCTCCGGCAGCGAAAGCGCCGTGTATGAGATCCAGCCCGGTTTTGAAGGCCATACCGCTTCGTTCAGCGGTCCTTCCATCTCCGGCAGCTCCTTCACCATCATCTATCCCGCTGACTTCGAGAGCGAGTCCGCCGCGGCGGCAGGCGATCCCTTCGCCAATCAGGTCCAGAACGGCAATGGCTCGACCGACGGCTTGAAGTATGTCGCCGTGCTGAGCGGCGTCGACAGCTTTGAGGACATCCAGTTCAACGAAGAGTGGGCCACGGCCCATGGCGGCAGCTTCCGCCAGAACGGGGTGGTCCGCATCCGCGAGCAGTTCCCCGCCGAGGTGAAATCGGTCGACAAGGTCTTCATGCATGTCAAGGTCGGCTCGTCTTCGATGGGATGGATTTCCCTGGACTTCCCCGGTGGCGCCGACATCTCTTCGGACCATATCCTCACGGCCTATGCGGCCCTGCCGCTCGGTGACATGGCCATTCCGGCCGCTGTGAGTATCGACCTCGCCTTCGCGACCGGCAACTATGACACCTATACCCGGACGCTGAGCTTCGAGTCGCTGAACCTGCTCGCCGGCAAGGTCAACACCTTCAACCTCGACAAGAGCAAACTCACCCTCCAGCCCTTCTACGACGGCGCCGGTACCGAGACGCGTCCGTACCTCATCGGGAATGCAAGGCAGCTGGGGAATATCGAGGCGGTCCTGGTGGCCTCGGAAGCGACTACGGTTAATTATTTCAAGCTGATCAGCGATATCGACCTGGCAGGAAACGACTGGGACACGATTGTGGCCAATCCGTACAAGTTGATTCATTTCGATGGCGACAATCATGTGATCAAGAACATGAAAACGGTCAATGGCGGCTCTTATGAGGGCGGTTTCATCGGGATTCTCTACGGAACCCTGAAGAATGTCACTTTCGAAAAAGTCGATGTGACTTCGAACAGCAATCCCTCCGGAGCAGTCTGCTGTTGGGCGGGTGCCAACGATGAAACGACCTGGGGTGTCCTGGAAAATGTCCATGTCAAGGGCGGTTCCGTTACGCAGAATGTGGTCCAGCAGATGGGTGGAATCGCCGGTAAGGCCCGCAATGCGAGCTTTACGAACTGCAGTGTGGAAGATGTGACCCTGACGGCCACGACCTGCTCGACCTCTACGGGAGACAACGGTTACGGCGGTATTGCGGGATGGGCCCATACCAGCACGTTCACCAGCTGCGAATTCAAGAACTCCACCTTGAACGGCGGCCGTCTTGCCGGTGGCATCATCGGTTATGCCCCGACGGCTGTCACCGTGGAGAACTGCCTTTCCAGCGGGACCATCAAGGCCAAGAAGATGAATAACCGGAATGGTGAAGTGGCCGGCGGTATCGTCGGATGGTGGGGAGGAACAGCGCTCCGCAATTGCACTTCCACGGCCGATATATCAACGGAAAACAATTCGGCAGCCGGTATTGTAGGCCAGGTCGGAGTCAATAATCTGACGGTTGAAAAATGTGCCTACAAAGGAGGAAAAGTCGCTTCGGGTGCCCACTACGCCGGCGGCATCGTCGCATACGCCAATCCGAATACGACGGTGAAGGAATGCTATTCGGGCGGGACGGTCTCGTCTACCAGCAACCATGCCGGTGGCATCGTGGGTTTCGCGAATACGGATGTGACGGTCAAGGACTGCTATTCCATCGGTTCCATCAACTGTGGCGCGCAGTGTGGCGGTGGTATTGTCGGTGAACTCAGCAGCGGCGGCTCTGTTTCCAACTGCTATTCCATGGCAGCCATCGGCGGTCAGCGTGTTCTCGGCGGCATTGTCGGGCGTGCCTGTAATGCGGCATGGGATGTTACCGTAGCATCCAACAACACCGTCACGGCTTGCATCGCCTGGAATCCTTCCATCATCTGCACGGATACCCGGGATGCCAATTCCGCCGGCGGTTCTGGTACCATCGTCGGGTTTACCTCGGTGAAGAATACCTTGAGCAAAGGATACCGCAATTCGAACATCGATTACCAGCCGAGCGACAGTGAATACGCTGGACATGGCGTGGATCAGCCGGACTGCGACGGTACCAACTGGGCGAAGGGAACGACCCCCGGTACCGGCAAGAAATACCAGTGCCCTTACCATGGCACGGCGGCTGCTGCAACGGCTACGGTGACCTCCCTGGCTACCAGCCTCGGTTGGGATACGGCCGTGTGGAACCTCTCCGGCGACCGCCCGACGCTGAAGGCCAACCCGGAAAGCTAGGCGTGATTTGTAAGTTGCTTATAGACAACTGTTTATCGAAAATTGGTTGGTCCGTCTGGGCTAACCAATTTTTCGTAACTGCCTATTAACGAAGCGTTTACGAATTACGCCGTGTGTGCGAGCAACGGACGGTATGCGTCTCCGGGATGCCGTAGGGTGGTTGCAATTGCGCCGTTTTTTCGCTATGTTTGTGATATGAAACGCGTTCTGACTCTTTTGCTCCTTGCCTGGAGCGTTCTCGGATGGGCCCAGCGCACGGCGGTGCGCGAAGAAGTCCTCTCCGACTGGAACAAGGCCAGCGGCCTCGACTGCGTCTATGATTGCAGTCCCAAGGCCCAGACGCCGGCCCCTTCCGGCTACAAAGCCTTCTACATCAGCCATTATGCCCGGCATGGCTCCCGCTATGCCTACACGGAGAAAACCTATTCGGTGCCGCTGGAGGTCCTCCGGAGCGGGGCGGATGCGGGGCTGTTGACGCCGCGGGGAGCGACGCTTCTGACCGCGCTCGAAGCTTTCTGGGCGGAGCACCGCTGGCAGGTCGGCGACCTGACGCCCCTCGGATGGGCCCAGCATGAATGGATCGCCGCCCAGATGGTCCAGTCTTTCCCGGGCGCCTTCGGGAAGGGGAGCCGGGTGGACGGCTGCTCTTCGCCCTCGCCCCGCGCCATCATGAGCATGACCTCGGAGTGCCTCTCTCTCGCACGGAAGGCGCCGAAAACGGCCATCTACACCCATCAGAGCATGCTGGATGTCCAGGCGACACGGCCGAATCACGGCGGGGAGAATCCCTTCCGCTACACGGGCCCGGAGAACGTCTTCCCGTATCCGGACAGCAACGAAGCGTTTCTGGAACACGTTTTCCCCGAATACGGGAATGTGCTGAAGCGCCTGCTGCGGGACCCTTCGCGTTGCCTGGGCGGCCGGAGTGAGATGCGCATCCTCCACTATCTGTATATGCTGGTGGGTGGGATGAACAGCCTTCCGGAGGCGGAGCGTATCGATGTCAGCGGCATTTTCACCCCTTCGGAGTATGCCCACATGTGGGAGGCGTTCAACTACGAATCGCTCCGGGAGTACATCAAGTACCGGACGAGCTGTTCGGCGGTTATCGACGACATGGTCGCGAAGGCGGATGAGCGGCTGGCGCTCCGCCGGGGTGCCAAGGGGCGGGTGGACCGCAATGCGGCCTGCGGGGCGGATCTCCGCTTTGGCCATGACCATGTCCTGCTGACCCTTCTCCAGATCATGGACATCGACCGGATGGGGCAGTATCCCGCTTCGGCAGATGACCTTCCCCTGTGGTTCCAGAATTTCCGTTCGCCCATGGCGGCGAATATCCAGCTGGTCTTCTTCGACAAGGCCTGCGGCCGGGGTGATGTCCTGGTGAAAGTGCTCCTGAACGGCGAAGAGGTCCGTCTCGGCACCCTCAAAGGCATTGACGCGGCCCCCGATGGCCCCTTCTACCGCTGGGAAGACCTCCGCAGCTACCTCAACGCCCGCACCGCCCTCTTCGTCACCCGCTGACGCCCTTGTCACGCGCTGGCGCCCTTGTCACCCGCTGACGCCCCTGTCACCCGCTGGCGCCCTCTTCACGGGGGAGGTGGTGCGTATAACGGTCGCCACGCCCGATTCCACCGCCCGATTCCATCAGCCCACTCTGTTACCACGCCCGAACCCACCGGTCCACACTGGTGGCAGGGTGTACTCAAAAACGGGCCTTTTTGAGCCTACAGGTAACTGCGATGGACCGGTGTGCACGCCTCGGGCCGCACAAAGCATCCTGCCGTCCCTGCCGCCGAACGCTATCGGCCTTTTCCGTTCTTCCGCAGGTCACGGCGGGGCGTGGCCGAAGGGTGTCGGGGCGGAAGGGCTCGCTCTCGCCCGTCGGGTAGTCGCCTGCAGGCAGGGGGCCTCGGCTGGTACGCCCCTTCGGGGCTATCCTTCCCACTGCGCTTCGCTTGTGGGCCCCTCCCTCTAACACGGCCGTCGGGGTCCCCGGCCATCTCAGATGGCTGGGGTGCACAGGGTGGCCATGCCATCCTCGGCCCCCTGCCTCTCCGGCTCCTATGCCCTCCGGGCTGTCCATCGGTGTTTTCATAACATTTTGAATTGCAACAACTTATGAAATGCATCATGGATACCTCTCTGTTTTTCGTCGCCACTGTCCATCGACTACTTTGCAAGGTGTTGAATAGCAGCAGTTTACAAAGATGCTGATGAACACCCCGCAGCCCCGCAGGCCTGTAACCCATCAGTCCAGCAGCACCACCAGACCAGCAGCCCCAGCAGTTCCTTCCGCAGGCCCTCCGAGGCGTGAAATGGAAACTCATATCCATCAATGAGTTATGCAATCCAACCTCTGCATAATGCAGAGGTTGAAAGTCATAATTTACTGTTGCTCAATTGTTTCCATTTCACGGCTGTCCTCGTTTCGAGCTAGTGTCACCCCGCCCGCTCGCGCACAAAGGCCGCCCCGCACACACAAAGCCGCCCCCGCACGCACAGAGGCCGGCCCCGAAGGGTCGGCCTCGTGCTTTCGTAAAACTGTCAGCTACTTCGTCAGCAACTCTGTCAGTTACTCCGTCATCTACTCCGTCAGGGAGTCGATGATGGGCTTGATGATGCCTTCCATCACCGTGTAGGCATCGGGGTTGGGATGGAGGTCGTCGTAGAGCCAGTAGCGTTCCTGCATGGAGAGTTTGTCCTCTGCCACCAGATGAGGGTGGTAGTTACACCAGATGAAGCCCTTCTCGTCGGCATACTCCTTGATCATCTGGTTCAACTTGATGATATGGGCGCCCTTGGTCTTGGGATTTGACAGGGCGGAGTACTCGCGGTTGCAGGGTGTGACGGAGCAGAGGACCACCTTCATGTTCAGCGCCTCAGCTTGCTCTGCCATTTTCTTGATATTCAACAGGATAGTAGCTTCTGTGTAGCCATTGGCGAGGTCGTTTGTCCCGCCCATGATGACGACGCACTGGGGATCCAGGTTCAACACGTCACGCTGGTAGCGAAGGACCATCTGGTCGGTCCGTTCGCCGCTTACGCCTTTGTCCACATAGCCATTGGAGGTGAAGAACTGCGGATGCCAGGTGACCTTCACATTCGCTCCTTTGTCCTCCAGAAAGGAGGGCAGGGGGGAGAGCGGAATCACGATCGAAGTTTTGGCAATCTCTCTCGGGGAAGTACCCCACTGCCAGGTGATGCTGTCGCCGATGAACACAGCCTTGGGGCCCATGTGGGCTGTGGAGAAACTGACCGCCATGCTGGGAGAGGCCGAATTCATGGACAGCTGGAACTCTGCCAGGCGCTCGGTCTCGGAAGCAGGGAACATCCAGCAGGCCCGGTTGTCCTTCAGGTAGAGGGCCTCGTATTCCGTGCTTCCGAGGGCGCGAATCTTCAGGTACTCCGGCGTGTACTCCGTCGGCTGGCTGCCGGCGTTGTCCCAACTGGCACACCAGTACTGAAGCTCCTGGGGCGCGTCGGTTTCCAGATGGAAGCGGTAGCGGACATGGTCCGTTCCGATATACAACTTCGGTACGGTCCATACGCCGTCACCCGCGTAAACGGCCTCGATGGGAGGTTTGTTTCCAGTCTTGGGATCGTCCACGCCGCCCTCGGTCACGACGAGGGAGACCTTGTTGATGTGGACAAGGCTCCAGCTCTTGTCAGCCTTGACGCGAAGCCGGCAGAGTCCTTCCTTCAGGGGATTAACCCTGAAGGAGACGAACTCTTTGCCACCGGTCTCGGCGACCTTGACCAGGCCGCTGTGGAACTGGCCGTAGAGGTCCCATACGCCTTCTGCGACGGGAACCATAGCCTGGACCAAGGCGACTTCCGTCCCTTCACCGCTGATTTCCAGTCCGGAAGGAGGAACTACTTCGGCAGAAGGCGCTGTCTTGTTGCAGGAGGACAGCGCCGCTGCGAGAAAAAGAAGGATTGCGTTTCGCTTCATCGCCGTTTACTTTTTCAGGACAGGGAGGTTTCCGCTGAAATCCCAGACGGCGCTGTCCCAGCCGAGGACGTCAGAAGCGAGCTGGGGAAGGGTCTTCCCGGCAGCCGCGACCTTCCCGTGGTAAGGGAACTGCGGATAGCCGTCCTGGTCGTTGGCCGTGGAGGTGGCCTTGGAAGGCGTACCGTCCTGCTTGATGAGCGGCGAACTCGGGCTGACGTCGGGATGGGAATAACCCACCGCCGGGACCCAGTAGGCCGTCAGTTCCATCGCGGGATGGCGATAGCAGTTGGTGATGGTGGACAGCGGGTAGGTAACGCCCACAAAGGCGCCGCTGCTCCAGCTCCCTTCAGCGATGTCGCCGGGCGTAACTTTTTCATTCCATGCCACACAACCGATGGCCTGGAACTTGGTGCAGGACTGGAAGCCGACGAAACCACCAATGCCGAACTTCGTACCCACGACGTCGCCGGTGCAGTAGCAGTTCTTGATGAGGACGTCGTACGGCTGACCGTCCACCAGGCCGACAAAGCCTCCTTCATAGGAATTGGCCGACACCTTGCCGGTGGCGTAGCAGTTCTCGATCGTGGCCGCTGCGAGAGAGGTCTGGATCAGGCCCACGAAACCGCCGGTGTTGCGGTGAATGCCGCTGACGCTTCCGGTCGAGTAGCAGCGCTCAATCTTTCCGGCCTTGAAGGTGCCCACGAATCCACCCAGTCCACGGCCCTCGAGGGTGACTTCAATGACGGTAGAAGCCGAGCAGTCGGCTGCGTTACCATTTTCCAGGTGGCCGATGACGCCGCCGACGGAAACTTCCTTGGCGTTTTTAAGATTCGTCGTCAGGTGGCCGGAGGCCGTGCATTTGAGAACATCGCCATAGCTCACGCCGATGATCCCGCCCACATTCTTCTGGGCTTCGGCGGTCACATTCTCCGCGGTGCATTCTTTGAGTGTGATGCCCACGTTCTCGCTGGATACACCCGCCTGTCCGACGATACCGCCCACGCGTTCACCCGTGGAAATGATGGAGGTATTGATGGCATGACAGTCGGAAATCTCGGTCGGGCAGTAGACCTGTCCGACGATACCGCCGGCATAGGAGTCCGTCTTCACGGAGGAGTTCTTCACCGTGATGCCGGAAATCTTGCCGATGACGTAGTCGGATCCAACCTTGGTGCCGCAGTATCCGGCCACGATGCCGGCCTTGCCGCTTCCGTCGATTTCGGCCTTGTCAAAGACTACATTCTGGACGGTGCCGTTCAGGACACCGAACAGGCTCGGATAGATGGCGGCATCGCACTTGAAGTTGGAAATTGTATGGCCTTTTCCGTCGAAATGGACCGCCTTGGAATAAGGAGAGATAACGTTGATAGCCTCCCATTCGAGGATGTTCTTCATGTCGATGTCGGCGCCGAGCTCAAACCAGGTGGTCTTGCCTTCTTCCATGAGCTCGGGCATCTGCTCGATATGTTCAGCCGACTCCAGGATGTAGGGTGAAGCTTCTGTGCCCTTCCCCGAGATCGGAGTATAGGCGGTCCATGAAGAAGCGGTGCTGACGGTGATTTCGGTCAGGATGCCGCCGCCCATCTTCACGGCCTGGGGAACCATGATCATATAGGTGACGTCTCCCTCTACGGTGAGTTTGAGTGCTTCGGCAGGGAGGTCAACCGCTTTTTCCGATACGGCGAGGTAGGCCTTCACAGGAGCGGAAGCTGATGCACCGCTCAGCTGGAGCTCCAGGCTCTCTGCGGTCTCGTTGCCGGAGTTATTGGTCGGGAACGAAACACTGGAGGCCGAGAGGGTAATACGCTTCAGCGAGCCTGCATCAGAAGGCAGCGTGAGGTTCATCACCACCACGCCGTTGGAGCGGAACGATCCGCTTTTGGACGTGGCCCATTCCTTGCTGAGGACAATGTCTTCATAGCTATTGGCGTCCTCTATGAGGGCCGTGAGGGCCAGGTGGTCTGTGGACGCGTTCCCGCTTTGGACCTGTCCTGTCAGATTGTACGCCATATAGGTGTCCGCCCCCTTGATTTCGGAGGGATAGGCAATCGTGTAGAAATTGTCTTTCTTGGGTGTACCGTCAAATACACCGGCGGCTGCCCCGGCGCCTTCCTTAAGGGAATACACGAGATCGCCTACACGGATCTTGTCGGAAGCAACCCAACGGTACACGCTGAAGGGCCCCGAGGAGGGAAGTGTTACCTTGATACCGCTTGGGGTGCTGCTCCCACCGCCCCCGGGAGCGGCAGGTTCTTTCGTTTTCTCGCAGGAGGCGAGTGCCGCCACAGCAAAAATCAGGTAAAGGAAATGTCTAGTTTTCATGGGGATCGCTTTATTTGGCTAAAATAACAATATGGGTATCGCGCTTGCGCTCCTGTCCGTTGACGCTGCCGTCAATGGGGGAGTTGACCACATTTCGGCTGTCACCGAGATTCTCGACGCACATGGTCGTCGAACCGCCGCCGTCGAGGTTGAGGGCCCACTGTGGATTGAACCACTTGACCATGAAGTCGGTGAGTTCCTTGCAGGACATGCCTTTCCGGGTAGTGCGCCGCCCGTCCACGACCAGCATGATGAAATGCTTGTTCTCGGTAATGCCGATGGCCGTACGGGGATGGCGGACCCGCTGGTGGTGTTCCAGGTTCTCAGAATTCAAGGCGTTGGCCTGGGATTCCGAGATGGTGAAGTCGCAGAAGGTGTCTCCGAGCGGCTCGTAATCGTCGATCATCAGCGGGGCGCTGGAGAGAAGATAGGGATAGCTGGCCTTCTTCATCCCCTGGTAGTACTCCCGCTGTTTCTTGCAGGCATCGGCATAGCTGCCGCCCTTGATCCCGCTGACGACCCCGTCCCGTTTGGGAGAGCCCACAAAGACGATGCCGGGTTCACCGCTGGAGGTCAGGTAAAACGCCCCTTCGCTTTTCCAATTGTCCTGGCCTGTATCACCGATCTGGACATTGTTGATGACGGAAAAATCCTTTCCTTCCGACCGGATGTAGATGGACGGGGCCTCATAGCCCGCATTGATCGTGGCGATGGCATTGTAGTTCTTATGGACCTCGGAGGTGTAGACGGCCGAAGCGCTCCGGGTGAGTTTGAGCTCATACTTGGGATTGCTAAGGTCCAGGTCGACGGCAAAAATCTTCTGCGGCTGGCCGGAGATGGCGTCCGTCCCGGAGAAAGCATAGTAGACAATGCCTTCGCGGACCGTCTTGCTTGTCCATCCTTCCCCGGAGGGAGTGACGACCTTGCCGCGGTTCTCATCCCAGGGACCGGAGTGGGTGGAACTCCCCCCGGGGGTCTCGCCCCCGGGGTTGTTCCCGCCCCCCGGATCTTCTCCGCCGGGAATCTCGGTCGTCGGCGGGGGAAGCTCGACGTGTTGTTTGCCCTTTTCACAGCCGTAGAAGAATAGCGGCAGGAGAGCAGTAGTGATCCATAGGATCCGTTGTATTGTACGCATGGCTATTTCAGTTTAGGGAAATCACCGCTGAAGTCCCAGATGTCAGCGCTCCAGCCCATGGACTGGGCCTTGGCAGAGACGGTCCCCTCGGTGCCGATATAGTTGTCGGTGACATTGCTGTCCTGTCCGGCCGTCTTGACACCGCCGACGAAGGGCAGTGCGGCCTCCCAAGCGATACACTTGCTGACGGTCGAGCCGGCCGTGTCAATGTAGCCGATGAAGGCGCCGATGTTGGTGGCGGTCCCACTGACGCTGCAGGCCTCATAGCAGTTGGTGACGGTATTTCCGCCCTTGCACAGGCCCACGAAGCCGCCGACATAGTCGATCGATCCTCCGTTGACGGTCGTAACGGCATAGCAGTCGGTGATGGTGGCATTCTCCGGATAGGCGGTAAAGCCTCCCAGTTGTTTGGTCGTACTGGTCACACTGCCGCCGGTGACAGAGCAGCGGGACGCGGTTCCGTAGCATACGCCGATGACGCCGGCGGTATTATCACCACCCGAGATGGTCACGTTTTCCACCTGGCTGTGGAGGAGGCTGGCTGCCCTCTGAAGCTGGCCAAGGGCACCGCCCACGCGGTCTTTGGTGGACGTGATCGTGGCATCTTTGACCAGGCTGTTGGAAACGACATGGGCTACATTGGACACGCTGCCGACCAGACCGCCGCAATAGCGGGCGGAGGCCGAGACGGTGCCGCTGATGTAGGAGCACTCGTCCAACGAGCTGGTGGCGGTCCCGCTGTGATTTACGAAGCCCACCACGCCGCCGGCGAGATTGCTGCTGGACACATTCGTGCTGGTGACCGTGACCTTGGACATGGTCAGTTTGCCATCCGTCTGTCCGAGCACGCCGCCGGTGGAGCTGGTCGCAGAGATGCTGCTGTTGCTGAGCTGGATATCGGAAATGGTCGCTTCGGAGTCTGCCGGCACCGAGGCAGCGAGAATGCCGCCTACCCCGGAAATCGTTATCGCAGCCGCATCAAGGGTAAGATGCTGGACAGTACCGTTCAACTTGTCCACCAGCGGTGCTCCCAAATGGCTGATGGTATGGCCGTCGCCATCCAGGACCAGCTGCTTGCCGCCGTCGCAGGAAATCGGAGTCCAGGTGAGCCCTGTCATGTCGATATCGGCGCCCAGCTTGAAGTAGACCGCACTGCCGGCAAGCAGTTCATCGCCTACGTTCTTGAGGTGGGCAATGGTCGTAATGATGTACGGGCTGGCCGCTGTGCCTTCACCGGAAGCAAAGCGGGGCGTATCGTCCTTCCAGAGGGTCGGGTCAGCGAGGGTAATCACATTGACCTGGCCGCTTTTCAGGACGGAATCGCTGGTCTTGGAAATCTTCTGGGCATAGGTCTTTCCGTCGGCGATGAGCGTCACGGTGTAGGGCGTACCGGAGGGGATGACGGCCTCGTTGCAGGAAGTTACCATCCAGGCAACAAGGTCTTCCCCAGCGCCCAGGGTGATTTCCTCCATGCTCAGGCTCAGGCTCCTGACTTTCGTGTCGCCATTACCGCTGTAGAAGAGTTCGTCTTCGGTAGCGATGGACACTTCCGTGAAGAGGCTGGTCCCTGTGGGAGGAGCCATCACGAATTTCAGGACGCCAATCTGGGAGAAGCTGCCGCCGTGTTCTTCGGCCCAGTCCGCACTGAAGGAGAAACTGCTGTACTGGTCCACATCCGTGATGGCAGCGGCATAGGAGAGGTGGTTGAGGTTGTTGTTGCCTTTCTGCACCTGGCCGCTCCAATCGGCTGTCCCGATCGTATGGTCGGGATAGTAAATGGAGAATTTCTCACCCTTGACGGGCGTTCCGGTAAATTCCGCCTTCTTGGGCGTGAAGCCAGCCTTGATGGAGAATACTTCGGTGGTTTCCCCCACGATGGTCAGCTTGTCAGTGGATGACCAGGTCCATGACAGGGTCTTGACCTCACCGGCACCGGCCTTGGTGGCCCCATCCGGGATGGTCACGCTGATGGTCATCTGTTCACCTGGAGCAGGAATATCGTTCTGCGGGGCTTTTTTGCACGAGAAGAGCATTCCGGCAAGGGACAAGGCAATGATGAAATATCTTGTTTTCATGATCTGCATGTTTTGGGGTTAAAACTCGTTCTCGTAAAAGTCGGGAAGCTGTCCGGAAGGATCCGGCTCTTCCTCTTCGCTGCTGTCGGACTTGGGCCTGAGTGTCGGAAAATCTCCGCTGAAGTCCCATACCTTCTGACTCCATCCCAGGCTCTTGGCTACCTGCGAAAGGGTCTTGCCGGCAGGAGCGGCCTTTCCATGGTAAGGATAGTTGTAGTTCGCTCCTTCCACGGCCACCACCACCAGCGGGGAGCCGGGAGACACATCTGCCTGGTTGTAGAGGCTGAACGCGTCGGTGTAGTCAAAGAAGATGTTTTCATTGTACTTCATGTCAGGATGGCGGAGGCAGCCCTGGAGTGTATTCCGGATAGCGGTCCATCCGATGATGGCGCCGCAGCTGTAGTGGCTCTTGTCGTTCGGGGTCGGATTGCCGACCGATCCATCCTCTTTGTAGGACGAATTCGCCCGAATCTCTTCATTCCAGGCAATGCAGTTTTCGATGATGTTACCGGGATCCACATCCTTCGGGGTAGCGGTAGCCTTGCAGAAATAACCACCGATGCCGCCGATACCGAACGAGCCATGGACCTTGGCAACAGAGTAGCAGTTGGAGATCTTGATCGGAATGGCGGGATCATCATCACCGACCGTACCGCCGCCGATGCCGCCGACGCGCTGGCCGCCGGTGATCACACCGCTGGTCCAGCAGTCGCTGACCTCCACGACCTTGCCGCAGTAGCCGAAGAGGCCACCGACGTTGTTCAGTTTGGAGTTGATGACAACATCGGCCGAGCAGGCATGGAGCGAGCCTGTGCCCATGAAGCCGAAGAAGCCGCCGGCGCCATATTTGGAGGAGCTCGTGTGGTCCAGTTCACCCTGGATATGGACCCGCTCGCAGTCGCCTCGGATGCCCTTGGAGGCATCCTGCAGGCCGCAGTAACCGGCCAGGATACCCGACCGGGCGTCGGCGACGACGACCTTGGCATGGGCGAGGGTCAAGTCGTAGCACTTGCCGTTCAGCACACCGAAGAAGCTGGGATACGATGCATAGTCGCAGTAGAAGTTGGAGATGGTGTGGCCGTTGCCGTCGAAATCGATCCCCAGTTCATAGGGAGACTCCCAGTTGAGCGGTTCCCAGTCCTCCACACCGGCCATGTCGATGTCCTGCTCGAGGCGGAAGTAGGTAACTTTCTTTGCGATAAGGAGTTTCTTCATTTCCTTGAGGTCCTGGACCGTATAGAGGTTGTAAGGGTCCTCCTTGGTGCCGGATCCCGGGCGGGGCGGAGCCTGCTTGAAGAGAATGTAAACCTGCGGGGTCTCGGAAACCGCCCATTTGTCGGTTCCGGTCACCTTGTCGATGGTGACAGGCAGGATATAGGTGACGCCGTCTTCCAGGCCCGAAGCGCTGATCTTGAGCTTGGCGGAAGTCGAGGAGCGGCCATAGCGGGGCATCATGACAGAGGGCGTCGTGAATTCGTACGCTGACCCCGGGCTCATCACATAGGATGTCCCATGGGCTTTGTTGTAGGCTGCGACGGCCGAAGGATCGGCCTTGAAGGAAATGCTTACAGTCAGGTCGGAGACGTTCCCTTCATCGGCGAGGGCCCGGATGAGGACCGTCTCGCTTCTGCCGGAAGCGATTTCATAGACCTTCCCGGCCGCATCGGAACCCACGTAGTAGGTGCCGGTCAGCGTGGCCGTCTCCTGGACATGCTGGTTCTCTTTGTTCTTCTTTTCACAGGAGCCCGCAAGAAGCAGGACCGGAAGAAGAAGCAGAACGTAGGAAATATACTTTTTCATAGTATGGGTCGCTTAGAAGGTTAAACCGTCATCCCAGCCGGGATTCTGGGTAAGGACACCACCGGTGAGGTTGCGTTCGTCCGTGGGAATGGGATAGAGATAATCTTTGTCCTCATTCCAGTTGCGGAGCACCGATTTATGGAGCCAAACCAAGCCGCTCGTGCCTTCGGAGAGGAAGATCTCTTCGTCGAGCTTCTTGGCGGTGGCGGCGCTGTTGGTGCTCGCATCGGTGAAGATTTCCAGGTCTTTGGTACCGTTTCCATCCACGTCAAAGGTGCCCGCGGAAGGGAAGTACATGCCATAGAAGGGCTTTTCGAAGAGCTTGCCTTCCTTCCAGCGCATGAGGTCATAGTAGCGGAAGCCTTCCTGGCAGAGCTCGACGGCCCGCTCGCGGCGGATTTCGAGAATCACGCCCTTGTTGGCATCCGCCGCAAGCACCGGGCTCTGGTAACCGCCCCAGGCCGGGTCGGTGAGGAAGGGATCCGGGTTGGTGTTGGCTTCCGTCAGGTCCAGGCTCTTGGTAACGCCGGCGCGCTTGCGGAGCGGGTTGATGGAGATGTCGAGGTCGTCCTGGGTCAGGGCCCCGATTTCTGCAAGCGCTTCTGCATAATTCAGATAGACCTCAGCGGAGCGGAAGAGAATCAGGTCGATATCCGAGGCATTGTTTGTATCCTGCTCCGGAGTGGTGACATACTTGTCGGGGTGATAGCCGGAGAAGGTTACCTTGAAGTCCGGGGAGGTCGTGGCGAATTCGCCCATCCGGGTGTAACCGGGAATGCGGATACACGAGGCAAGCCTCGGGTCGCGGTTCTGGGTTTCCTGGACGAAATCCATCTTGCTCCAGCCTGCGATATCCGTAAAGCGGGTGCCGTCTTTCATCAGGAAACTGGCAATGAGTTTCTTGGTCATGGAAGGACAACCGCGGGAGCCGGTGTTCATGGTACTTCCGGCATTGTGGTAGGCGCCGTAGGTCTTGTTGTAGTTCCGGGCCAGGATCACTTCGTCCGTCAGTTCGACTGCGTCCATGGTATGGAACAGTTCCCAGTAGCTCGGATGGAGGCCGTAGCCGCTGGTCTGGATGAACTCGCGGGATACGGTGGCACATTCGTTCAGGTACCACTTGTAATCATGGGTATCTGCGGGGAGGGTCTTCAGGAAGACATCCCCTGCATGGTACTTGCGGAAGGTCCCCTCAAAGAGGCAAATCTGCGATTTCAGCGCCATGGCGGTCCATTTCGTGACCTCGTACGTGCTCTTTTCAGCGGGAAGGTTCTCGATGGCGAAGTTGATGTCCTCGAGGATCTTGCCCATGATGAATTCGCGGTTGTCACGGGGACGGTTCAGTTTTTCGGTCTCCGTGGAACCGACGAGCGAGTCGTACCACGGCACGTCACCGAAGCGCTTCACCTTATTAAAATAGAAGTAGGCGCGGAAGAAACGGGCGAGCGCCTCATACTTGGTCCGGGCCGCCGCATCAGAGCAGTTCTCCAGATTCTCCAGCAGGGTGTTGATATTGCGCAGCGCCCCCCAACTCCAGCCGCCTCCGCTGGCGGGAATGGTACGCATGCCCATTTCCTCGTTGGAAAGGTTGTTCTGGGTATAATGGTCGTCATTGGAGACGTACAGGTCACCTTCTGGGAAGGCACCGTAGAAGACGATCGCGAAAGCCTTGAGCTCACTCTCGTTCTTGAAGAAAGTGTCCTTGGTGAGCCGGTCTTTCGGAATGGTGTCCAGCAGGTCATCGCAGCCGGTAAAAACGAACCCGGCAAGCACGAACAGGATAGGGAATAAAATCTTTTTCATGGCAGGATTCATTAGAAGGTGATATCGATGCCGATGTTGAAGCTCTTCTGCCAGGGATAGATACGTCCCGTTCCGCCGGTCTGGGCCATTTCAGGATCCACGAATTTCCCGTGGAGGCCCGGGGCGAGGTAGAAGAGGTTTTCACCGGTGAAGTAAACGCGTAACTTCTGGATGGAGATCTTCTTGGTGAGGCTTTCCGGAAGCGTGTAACCGAAGGTGAGGTTCTTCAGGCGCAGGTAACCGATGTTCTGGAGGTAGCGGTCATTGTTGACACCCAGCGGACGCGCGGTCGACATGGACACATAGCCGTGAGGACGCGGATAGTACGCATTGGGGTTCTCAGGAGACCAGCAGTCGTCGAGGAAGTCCCGCGGGATGAAGGTCTGGTAGGGACGGTCGTAGAGGAACCAGAAGGAACGGAATCCTGCCGGCGGATACCAGTCCATCCGGCCGATGCCCTGGAAGAATAGACTCAGGTCAAAGCCGAACCAGGAGGCGTTCAGGTTGATACCGTAGTTGAAGCGGGGCTGGCTGTTACCGATAACCTGCCAGTCACCGCTGTCACCGACCCGTTCATTGCCCTGGTCAATTTTTCCGTTCCCGTCCAGGTCGGCGAATTTCATTTCACCTGCGTACAAGCCGTTCGGGGAAGAGGTCGTGGTGGGGAAGATCTGGGAGTCATTCACCTTGGACTGGTCCACGGTATAGGCGGCGGCTTCCGCATCGGTGGCGAAGAGACCGTCTACATGGTAGCCCCAGATGTCCCCGTATTTCTGGCCGACCCAGTAGGTCTTGGCGAAGAGTTTGTCGGGGTTGTTGAAGCGGGTGATATGGGACACATAGTCACTGAAAACGACGCTGGCGCCATAGTGGAAGGCGCGGCCGGCCAGGCTCCGGGTGTCCCGCCATCCGATGGTCAGTTCGTAACCCTTCGTGCGGAGGTCAGCGGTGTTCTCCTTCGGGACGCTGGCGCCGTAGACGGCGGGCAGCGGCTCACCGGCGGTGAGCATGTCTTTGGTGTCACGGATGTAGGCTTCTGCACTGAAGGTCAGGCGGTTCTGGAAGAATCCAAGGTCCAGTCCGACGTTGCTCTGGATGGAGCGTTCCCAAGTCAGTCCGGAGGATACCGGGGCGGATAGCGTCGCCTGGGGCAGGTTGGCGCCGCCGAGCAGGTAGCTCGACTTGCCGTCGGTGGAGATGGTCTGGATGGCCGGGTAGTAATCACTCAGCTGCTGGTTGCCCAGCTGACCGAAGGACACACGAAGCTTGGCGCTGTCCCACCAGCTTTTCAGAGGCTGGAAGAACGACTCTTCGGAGATTTTCCAACCCAGTGAAGCGGAAGGGGAGAAAACCCAGCGGCTGCCCCGCAGGAAGCGGGAGGAGCCGTCATAACGGGCGTTCAGTTCCAAAAGATACCTTCCCTTGTAGTCATAGTTCAACCGGGCAAAGTAACCGGCGGTCTTCAGTTCGTTTTGGCCGCCGCTGGTCTCCATCCGCTTCTTACCATCCGGGTCTGCCGGATCTGCACCGACCAGGTCCTGGTCGTTGAGTTCGGTGGAGTAGAGGTTGTAACCTTTCGCGCCGAGATCCTTGATCCAGCGGGTCTCGTAGTTCACACCGGCCATCAACTTTAGGTTGTGGGCTTCGGCGAAACTGTGTTCATAGGTTGCGTAAAGGTTGTAGGCCTGATAAATGTTGGTGTTGGCACTTTCGGTGAGAAGGTCGTAGAAGGCGGAGTTGTCGTCCTTGACCTGGATTTCAGCGGGGTATTTGGAATAGGTGCCGTTTACGCTGCGGTTCAGGTAGCGGTTGTACTTGAGTGCATAGGTGTAGTCTCCTTTGATCTTCAATCCCTTCAGCGGGGTGATGGTGAAGTCGATGGTCTCCGACAGGTTGTCTACCTTGTCCTCGTTGAAATGGTCGCTGTTCAGGAGCATCAACAGACCGTCCATGGCCTCATAGCCATTGTACTTGGTCGTGTAGATATTGGATCCGTCCGGATTCATGGCCGGGTAGCTGGCCAGCACATGGACCGTACTCTTGGCGAAATTGTTGTTGATGCCGCCCTGTCCCGGATAGAAGTAGGAGCTGTTGAAATAGCTCAGGTTGGAACCGATCCGGAGCCAGTCAGTCACGTCAAAGCCCAGTTTGACACGGAGGTTCACCCGGTTGTAATGGTCCGGGTCGTCCTTGAACATACCCTGTTCGTAGAGGTAGCCGCCGGAAACCAGGTAATTCATCGCTCCGGTGGCGCCGCTCAGGGTGATCATGTGGTTGGTGGTGGGCTTGATGTCGTTGTACAGGACGTGATACCAGTCCGTATTGGCATAGTAGTTATACACGTCGCGGCCATTCTCCTGGGTGATGACGACCCACGGGCGGGCGGGATCCTCCACCTTGTCGTTCCGGCGGGCCCAGAGTTCCTGCATGTCCTGCTCCGTGTAATTGGCGTACTTGGTACCGGGGCTGTAGCGCTCCCAGAAGAGGTTCGTCAGATACACGTGGTCGTAACCGCGGGTTTCATAGTCGGTCGAGGTCGTGGGAGCGGTGAGGCCGAAGCGGCCGCTGTAGCTCACTTTCGCACGTCCGTCTTTCTCCCGGGTGCCGTTTTTCGTCGTCACGAGGATGACACCGGCGGAGCCTTTCGCACCGTAGATGGCCGCCGCGGCGGCGTCCTTGATGACGGAGATGTTGTCCACGTCGGCGGGGTTGATGTACTGGATGTCACCTTCCACGCCGTCGATCAGCACGAGCGGGGAGCCTCCGTTGATGGAGTTCCATCCGCGGATGTTCAGGGTCGCAGCCTGTCCGGGACGGCCGGAACCGGAGGTGACGTTCAGTCCCGGGACGGAGCCCTGGAGCATGTGGCCGACATCGAGGGCCGAGCGGTCTTTGAGTTCGTCTGCCTTGATGACGGAGACGGCGCCGGTCAGGTTGGCCTTTTTCTGGGTACCGTAACCGACGACGACCACTTCGTCGAGCGCTGTGGTCTCTTCGGCGAGGACGATGTCCAGCCGGCGCTCAGCGGCGATGACGACCGTCTGCGTCTCATACCCGAGGGAGACAAATTCCACCGTCGCGCCCTCTGAGACGCGGATGGAGAATTTGCCGTCGAGGTCGGTAATGGTGCTGGGCCCGTTTGGGACCATAACGGCAACGCCGGGGATGCCTTCCCCGGCGCTGTCACGTACAACACCCTCACAGAGCCATGTCGTCTGCGCCACGGCCGCCGCTCCCGTCACCAGGAGAAGCAGCGCAGTGAGCAAATGTTTCAACATGTGGTTCATATGGGTTAAAATTAGGAATTAGATGACTTGCTGTTTCCGTTTCCAGTTCAGGATCGGAAGGAGGAAGGAAACGACCGCCGAGCCGATCCAGAACCAGCTGGCGTAGGTGAAATCATGGACACCGTCCACGATGTGGTTGTCCAGCAGCACTCCGGTCACGACGTTCTGCAGTCCGGCTGCGGCGTAGGAGGCCATGCCCACGATGCCGAGGGCGGCGCCGGTGGCCTGGCGGGGAACGAGGTCAATGGCCATCAGGCCGCCCACGAAGCTGATCAGTACGCCGATGGCGACCCCGAAGAGGACCATGGACAGGATGGCGACCCATTTCTGGGGTCCGCCGAAGAGGAACAGGACCAGGGCGATGGCTTCCAGGATGCCGGCGACAAAGGCCGGGTACTTGCGGTCGCCCTTGAAGACAGCGTCCGACAGCCAGCCGGAGAAGACCGTGCCGAGGATGCCGAAAATCGGGTTGATGCCGACGATGGCGCCCGCTTCGGTGAGCGAGTAGCCCCGTGCTTCCTGGAGGAAGATGATGCCCCATTCGTTGATGGCATAGCGGCTCATGTACATGAAGGCGCTGGCCGCGGCGAGGATCCAGACACCGGGGTTCCGGATGACGGCGGCCTGCATGCGGCGGGTCTGGGCGCGTTTTTCACTGGCGGAAACCTCTTGGGGCTGCGCTTCGCCCGCGAGGGTTTCGATGGAGGGAAGTCCCTTGCTCTCCGTGCTGTTGTGGAGGAAGAAGACGACGATCACGACGCCGAGGATGCCGGCGAGGGCCGCTCCGAAGAAGCCCCATTTCCAGCCGAATGCGGCCACGAGCGCGCTCACGAATACAAAGGAGAGTCCTTCGCCGATATTGTGGGAAGAACTGAAGAAGCCGTAGAAGGTGCCGCGGATCCGCAGGGGGAACCAGCGCGAGAGCGAGATGATGGCGGGCGGCGCTCCCATGGACTGGGCCCATCCGTTGATGGCCCAGCAGACCGCGAAGGCGATAAAGAGCGTGGAATTGGCCATGGCGCCGTTCAGGGCGCTCACCCCGAGGATGCCCATGATGAAGTTCATCGCCACCGAGGCGACGAGGCCCGCGGCCATGAAACGTTTGATGTTGGCCCCGTCAGCGAGGAAACCGTTGACGAACTTGCCGACGGCATAGGCCCAGTACAGGCAGGCGCCGATGATACCGAGCTGGGTGGCGTTCAAAAGGCCCGCGTCGATCAGCGGCTGCTTCATCACACCCATCGACAGACGGCACACGTAGTAGAGGGCGTAGCCGAAGGTCGCGGCCAGGAAGGTCTGGATTCTCAGTCTTTTGTAAGTCTTGTCTACTTTCTCCGCGCTCACCTGGGGGATGTTGGCGGGGAGCTCATTCTTAAAAAACGATAAAAAACTCATCTCGAATAACGTGTTATTACCTTAGTAATCACAAATGTAGAAAAAAACTTAAAAAGTTATATTTTTTATTATAGTTTTTTTGAGGAAATAGGCACAAAAAAAGCCGTCCCCAAAGGAACGGCTCAGCAAACGCTGTATCTCAGTTACTTAACGCTGACTTTGCGATACTCCTTGCCAATCTTCTCGAGGGCGAGGGTAGCTTTGCGGACGCGGGCCTTGGCAGCCTTGTTGTCCACCTTGTCGATGTCGGCGCAGATAGCGTTGATCTGAGCTTTGATTTCAGCAATGATCTTTTCCATAATTTTGGTTTGTTAGTGGTTTATTGTATTGGTGTTTTATCAAAACGCGACGGCCAATTTACGCTATTTCAAGCAAATAAGCAAATTCTTTCGCAAAAAAATTTAAAAAAACAGCAAAAAATGAATCATTTTGCTCATTTACAGACAGGAAATCAGGATTTCATCGGCGATTTCCAAGGCGTCCACCCCGTCTGTGTCCAGGACAATCTGTGCCGCAGCGAGGTAGTCTTTTTCCCGCCTGTCCAGCAGTTCCCCCACGGAGTGCTGCCGCAGCATCGGCCGGCTGTCCTTCTCTGCCGATAGCCGCTCTTCGAGGACGGGGGCCGAAGCGCGCAGGTAGATGCAGAGCGTTTTTTCCTTCACGAGCGCCGCCACCCCCGGAGTGGACACCGTCCCGCCGCCGAGTGAAAGGACGGCCCGGGGGGCGTCGTCCGGCGGACCGCCGTAGCGCCGGAGAAGATCCTTCAGGGTCTGCTCTTCCACCTTCCGGAAGGCTTCTTCTCCTTCCGAAGCAAAGATCTCGGGAATACTCCGTCCTTCCCGGCGGGTAATCTCCTCATCCAGGTCCACGAACGGACAGCCCAGCGCATCGGCCACGAGGGCCCCTACGGTGGACTTTCCGCTTCCCATCATGCCGGTCAGTGCGAGGAGCATTGCTGGACCCAGGGTTGGAAGAAACGCTCAATCAGACTGTAAGCGGCGAGCGCTTCCCGCTTGATGTCATGGCCGAACCAGACGGCGTTGACCTTTTCGCCGGAAGCATACTCCATGTAGATCCGGTAGGTCGTCCCGCCCATCATCTGCTCATCCACCTGATAGCCGTTGAGCGCACGCACGTTCGCGTCCTCCAATTGCTTTTGGAGATCGGCCACGACGGCTTTCCGGACCGTGAAATCCCCGTTCACTTCGCCGGGGTCCAGGTGGTTCCCCTGATGGAGGCGCACCACGACTTTCGGCTTCTGTCCGGGGTCGGCAATGAGTTCGCAGTAATCTTTTCCCAGGCCGCCATGGTGGGTGGCGGAATAGCTGCAATAGACCAGCACATCGCTTTCGGCGCCCCGTGGCGCCGCGGCCCCGCAGCCGGACAGCATGCTTCCCATAAGACTCAATATCAGGAGTAGTTTTCTCATTGTCAAAGGCTTAGAACAGGGTCGGCTCCCAGTCATCCGGGTCCACCGGGGGCTCCGGCTCTACCGGAGGCTGCTCCTGCGGGATCTCCGGCTCCTGTGGGATCTCCGGCTCAGCGGCGATTTCCGCCTCCGCCTCTTCCTCCGCCTCGCTCTCCGGGAGCGGCTCGCCGAACTCCACGGCGGCGAGTTCCAGCGACGAGCACTTCTTGCCCTTCGCCGCGAGCCCCTTCTTGGCGATAAAGCTCTCGGCATCAAGCGTTTCCTCCTCCCTTCCTTCGTTCTTTCCGCCGAAGCGGAGCTTGACCTGCGGATGGAGGTCGGAGGAGAGGTCCACCAGGCGCGAGCCCTTGGCCTCGGAAATGAACAGGACCGGGGAGTTGTTGGATTCCGTGAAGGAGAAACGCTTGATATAGAACGCCTTGGCACCATTGTCCCAGTACAGGACCGTCCAGGTCAGGCCCGGGTCGAATTTCTCGATCCGCACCACGTCGCCCTGGTATTTGTTCACCAGGTCGTAGCTCGTCGTGTAGTAACTGCCGTCGGCGAAGATGGCCAGCACCCGGTCCTCGCCGGAGAACTGTCCCAGATACTGCCCGCGGCCGTCCTCGTTGAGGCGCTGGATGTCGGCGTCGTACCAGATGTCCTTCCCGCCGAGGGTGGTGGTTCCGCGGCTCTTCAGCGCGATCTTCGCGACCGGATACTTGGTGACGAGGTTGCCCCTGGAGGCGCGTCCCTTGATCGCGAGGGCCGAGAAGTCGTATTCCAGCGATGTCTTTTTCAAGCCCTTGCGCGGGCGGAGGTTGATCCGCACGGTCTCGGCTTCCCCGTTGTGGTTGACCGTGAACCAGAGAATCCGGGACCCTTCGCTCCCCATCGTGATGTCGTAGTCGTTGTCCCGGGTGATGGAGGTGATGGCGAAGCGCTTGGCGTAATGGACGCCGGTCTCGCCGTCCCGGTAAATCACGTTGTAGATGGTCCGCGCATCGCCCCGGTGGAAGACGCCGGCATAAATCAGGTCCTTCCAGAAGAAGGCCTTGTCGGAGACTTTCGTGACCCGGTAGCGGCCGTCGCGCCCGATGACGATGACTTCGCTCAGGTCGGAGCATTCGCCGATGAGTTCGCCGCCGTCGTCCCGTTTCAGGCCGGTTCCGACGAAGCCCTCCGCGAGGTTGGCGTAGAGTTTGGCGTTGTTGGCGACGACCTTGGTGGCCGCAATCGTCTCCAGGGACGTGATTTCCGTCTGGCGCGGGAATGCGGCGCCGTATTTCTTCTTCAGCGAGCGGAACCAGTCGATGGTGTACTGGGTCAGCTGGGCCAGATTCTCCCGCACCTTGGCCATCTCGTCCTCCAGGGCGTAGATCTTTTCGTCCAGGGCCTTGGTGTCGAACTTGGAGATTTTCCTGACCGGTTTTTCCACCAGCTTCAGGATATCGTCCATCGTGATTTCCCGGTGGAGGAGGTCCTGGTACTGCTTCATCTGGGAGAAGATGTCGTCAAGCTGCTCTTCCCAGCTCATCTGGTTCTGTTCCAGGACCTTATAGATCCGGTTTTCGAAGAAGATGCGCTCCAGGGAGTCGTAGTGCCACTGCTCTTCCAGTTCGCCGAGCTTGATTTCCAGCCCCCGGCCCAGCAACTCTTTCGTATGGAAGGTGTCGTACTCGAGGATTTCACCCACTGAGAGGAACTGCGGCTTGTCTTCCTTGATGACGCAGGCGTTCGGGTTGATGGTCGTTTCGCAGTCCGTGAAGGCATACAGGGCGTCGATGGTCTTGTCCGGGGACACGTCGTTCGGGAGATGGATGACGATCTCGACCTTCTCCGTGGTCATGTCCTCGATTTTCTTGATCTTGATCTTGCCCTTGTCCTTGGCCTTGAGGATGCTGTCAATCAGCATGTGGGAGGTCTTCCCATACGGGATTTCCGTGATGGTGACGGTGGATTTGTCCACCTTCTCGATCCGCGCACGGACCTTGACCTGGCCGCCCCGGCGGCCATTATTGTATTTGGAGCAGTCCGCAAGGCCCCCCGTCGGGAAGTCCGGATAGATGTCGTAGGGCTCTCCCTTGAGGATGGCGATGGACGCGTCGATGAGTTCGTTGAAATTGTGCGGCAGGATTTTCGAGGCCATGCCGACGGCGATGCCTTCGGTCCCCTGGGCCAGCAGCAGCGGGAAACGCACCGGCAGTTCGGTCGGCTCCTGGTTGCGGCCGTCGTAGGAAGTCATCCAATGGGTCAGTTTCGGGTCGAAAATCACCTCCTTGGCAAAGCGCGACAGCCGCGCCTCGATGTAACGTGCGGCGGCGTTCGAGTCGCCGGTGAGGATGTTGCCCCAGTTTCCCTGGCAGTCCACGGCGAAGCCTTTTTGCCCGAGCTGGACAAGGGCGCCGAGGATGGACGCATCTCCGTGCGGATGGTACTGCATGGCCTGTCCGACGATGTTCGCCACCTTCGTGTAGCGCCCGTCGTCCATCTTGTACATCGCATGCAGCACCCTTCGCTGGACCGGCTTGAGCCCGTCCACGATGTGCGGCACCGCCCGTTGCAGGATCACGTAGGAGGCGTAGTCCAGGAACCAGTCCTTGAACATGCCGGAGAGCTTGAACTTCCGGCTGTCATCCCCCAGCAGGCGGGAGAACTTGCCGCTGTCCGCCGCCGTCTCGTCCACCAGCTGCTCTTCCTGCTCCTCGGGCTCTTCCGGCTGCTTTTCAATATCGTCCCATTCTTCGCTCATAATGACTATTTTAGAATTCGTATCCGAAACGGCGGAGCTCCTTGCGGGATTCCCGCCAGTCGGGGTCCACTTTCACAAAGGTCGACAGGAACACCTTCTTCTGGAAGAAATCCTCCATCTCCAGCCGGGCCTGGGTCCCCACTTTCTTGAGCATCGCGCCGCCCTTGCCGATGAGGATGCCTTTCTGGCTGTCCCGCATCACATAGATGACCGCACTGATCTCATAGCGGTCCTCTCCTTCATGGAAGGCCTCGATCTCCACCTGGCAGCTGTAGGGAATTTCCTCGGCGTAGTTGAGGAAGATCTTCTCCCGCAGGATTTCCGAAGCGAAAAAGCGCAGGTTCTTGTCCGTGAACTGGTCCTTGTCGAACCACGCCGGCGCCTCCGGCAGACGGGATGAAACCGCCTCCAGGATGCTCTCCAGGTTGAAATGCTCCTGGGCCGAAGCCGGGATGATCTCGGCCTTGGGAAGCTCGTTCTTCCACCACTGCATCAGCGCGACCACCTTTTCCTGCGAGGAAAGGTCGATCTTGTTGATGACCACCACCACCGGGCAGTCCACCTTCCGGAGCTTTTCGATGTAGGCGTCGTTCTTGTCCGCCTTTTCGACGGTGTCGGTGACATACAGGATGATGTCCGCGTCCCCGATGGCCGTGTCCACGAAGTTCAGCATGCTCTGCTGGAGCCGGTAGCTGGGCTTCAGGATGCCCGGCGTGTCCGAATAGACGATCTGGAAATCCGCTCCGTTGACAATGCCCATGATCCGGTGGCGCGTCGTCTGCGCCTTCGCCGTGACGATGGACAGTTTTTCACCCACCAGGGCGTTCATCAGCGTGGACTTGCCGACATTCGGGTTCCCGATGATATTGACGAATCCGGCCCTGTGCATTATACGTACGCTCCCATTTTAAGGATATTGACTTCACCCTCGGTCAGGTAGCGCCAGTCGCCTTTCTTCAGGCCTTTTTTCGTCAGGCCGGCGAAATAGACGCGGTCCAGGGCCTTGACCTCATAGCCCATGGATTCGAAAATCCGGCGGACGATGCGGTTCTTGCCGGAATGGATTTCGATGCCAAGCTGGCGGTGGTCATGGGCATCGATGAATTCGAGTTCATCCGCCGCGACCACCCCGTCGCTCAGTTCGATGCCCGAGAGCACCTTCTCCCTGTCTTCGTCCGCGAGGGGATGGTCCAGCACCACCTGGTAGATCTTTTTCTTGTTGTAGGACGGGTGGGTCAGGCGCTCGGCCATCTCGCCGTCGTTGGTGAACATCAGCACGCCGGTGGTGTTCTTATCCAGTCTTCCGACCGGGAACACCCGCGTCGGACAGCCTTTCAGCAGGTCCATCACCGTCTTCTCCGCATGGGGGTCGCTGGCGGTGGTGACATAGCCCTTGGGCTTGTTCATCAGGATATACATCTTGTCCTCACCCTTGAGCCGCTCCCCGTTGAAGCGGATGTCGTCCGTGAGGACGTTCACTTTCGTTCCGAGTTCCGTCACGACTTCGCCGTTGACGGTCACCACGCCGCTCTGGATCAGCGTGTCGGCCTCCCGGCGGGAGCACACGCCCGAGTTGGCGATGTATTTGTTGAGGCGGACGACCTCCTGGATGGGGGCCTTGACGGTATCGTCATCCGACCAGTCGCGTCCGGACACCTGCGGCTTCCGGGAAAGCATGGCGCTCATCCCTTCGGAGGCGCCGCTGCGCTTGGCGTAGGGCTTGCGGGCTGCGCCCGGTTTTCCGTAGCCGCCGCCCGGTTTTCCATATCCGCTGCGGGGTCCCCGGCTCTCGCCGTAAGGGCGGCCTTCGCCGCTGCGGGGTTTGCGTTCGCCGTAAGGACGTTCTTCCCGGGGGGGACGGCTCTCGCCGTAAGGGCGGCCTTCGCCGCTGCGGGGTTTGCGTTCGCCGTAGGGGCGGCTCTCACCGTGGCTCCGGCCTTCTCCGTAGGGACGGCCTTCGCCCCGGGGGGTATAGGCGCGGCGCGGGCGCTCCCCGGAGTCAAAACTGCGGCTGGTTGAAAAATCCACTTTTTCTGAACGGCCTTCACCGGCCTTTCTCACGATACGTTTTCTCGTGCCTCTCTTGTTGTCTTCCATAATGATAGCGACTCACGTCGCGTTTACAATAGTTTGAATTTGTAGGTAATCGTGCCGAGCTGCACCACCGGTGCATCGGCGCTCTGGTTGAAATGCGCCTTCATGGCGGCATTCTTGGCGGCCTGCCAGAGGCTCTTGTCCGCCACGGTCGTCCCCTCAAAGCCGGGGATGGCCTCGATGACGTTTCCGTACTGGTCCACTTTGATCTGTACGACGACCACCCCTTCCGTCTGGGTGGCATAGCTGGGGCGGGGAAGGGTGCCCAGCACGTTGCGCCCCTTGACATGGGCGTTGGCGCTGCCTTCCGTCTTGCCTTCCCGGGTGTTGCCGTCCGCCTGTCCGGCCTTGAACTCAGGGGAGGCCTCGGCGGCCCCGTGCGGGGTCGTGGAGGGGCTGTCGCTCTTGCTCATGCCGGGGAACGAGGCCCGCGGGTCCAGCTTCGGCTCTTCCACCTTCGGGGTCGGAACCTCGACGTCTCCGTGGGGGTCCGGCCGGGTCTCGGGGGTGAGATTCGGCTTCGTGGTCACATGCGGCGAGGCGGAGCGCTGGATCAGTTCCACCTCCTTCTCCGGGTCGGTCTCGTCGGCCTGCGGCTCCCGTCCGATGCGGTTTTCCACCGGTTTGACATCCACCTCGGGCGCCTCGTCGAACTCGATCAGGAGCGAGGTCCGCTCCGGGGGCGGCGGGTCCAGGTACCTGAGGCCCGTGACCAGGCACAGTCCGAGCGCAAGCGCATGGACGGTAAGGGTGACGGCGGCCCCGCTGAGTTTGGCGCGCCGCTCCCGCTGCTCCCGGGTATGCTGGTAGGGTTTCATGGACCTATTCGGGCTGGGTGGCAAGGATGACTTTGTAATGGTTCCGTTTGGCGATGTTCATCATCTGGACGACCTCGCCGACGGGAACCGTCTCGTCGGAATAAATGCTGAAGGTCGGGTCTTCCTCCGCGGCCAGCAGTCCCACCAGCGCATCTTCCACTTCCTGATAGCTCAGGGGCGTCTCGTCGCCGTTGATGTGGTAGGTGTAGCTGTCGTCGTGCCAGTCCTTGATGCTGACCGAGACCGTCGCCTTCGCGTTGACCTGGCCCGTGGACTTGGGCAGGAGGAGCTTCAGGGCGTTGGGGTTGATCAGCGTCGAGGTCACGAGGAAGAAAATAAGCAGCAGGAACACGATGTCCGTCATCGAGGACACCGAGAACGCCGCATCTACCTTCGTTGATCGCTTGAGTGCCATATGCTATTCCTCTCCGGGTTCGTTCAGGACGATGTCGATGAATTCCATCGTCGAGCTTTCCATCTTGTACACCAGGTCGGACACCTTCGAAGTCAGCCAGTTGTAGCCGAAGTAGGCGATGATGCCCACGATCAGGCCGCCGACCGTCGTCAGCATGGCCGTGTAGATGCCGTCGGAAAGCAGGGTGATGTCGATGTTGTTGCCGGCCTTGGACATGTTGAAGAAGGCCTGGACCATGCCCATGACCGTTCCGAGGAATCCGATCATCGGGGCGCCGCCGGCGATGGTCGCCAGCAGCGGCAGGCTCTTCTCGAGGCGGGAGACCTCGATGTTTCCGGTGTTCTCGATGGCGGACTGGATGTCGGCCATCGGGCGTCCCAGGCGGTGGATGCCTGTCTCGACCATGCGGGCCACCGGGTTGTCATACTTCCCGCAGAGGGTGATGGCGGATTTCGTCTTGCCCTCGTTGAGGTAGTCCCGGATGTCGTTCATGAAATTCGGGTTGATCTTGGAAGCCTGGTGGATGAGCCACCATTTGCGCCCGATGATGTAGATGGCGAGGACCGAAAGCGCGAGGAGGACCCACATCAGGGGACCGCCCATCGTGAAGAGGGAGAACAGGCTCTCGGACATCTGCTGCGGGGCTGCGGGTGCGGCCTGGACGGCGGCAGGGGCCGTCTGGACGGCGGTTTCACCGGCTTCGGCCACAGCGCTGAGGCTGTCCGCGGCGACGGCGCCGGCTTGGAGAAGTTGGAATAACATATCGTTGTTTTTTGTATTAAACGGGTCGGTAATGGGCCTAAGAGGCCAATCAACCTGCAAATTTACAAAAATTATTCCGTCTTTCCTACTTTATTTTACCGATTTGCGTTTCAGGAAATAAAGTATTACATTTGCTTGGATTAATGTTTTGACGCCATGAAAAAGATTTTGTCCATCGTCTCTCTTTTCCTGCTTTTCCTTTCCTGCGGAAAAGAACCCAATACCCCTGATCCCGGTCCTTCCGGCGGCGGTTCCGGCTCCGGCGGCGGTGATGCGAATGAAATTACGGACATCACCCTGCCCGCCCCCCTGCTGCTGTTGGATGCTGCCGGCGACGGCGGCCTTCTGGAGGTGAAACTGTCTCCTTCCGGCTGTACGACCGACATGCTGAACGTGAAAGTCACTCCTGACGATGTCGTCTCCTGGGAGCGGCGCTCCGGCGGAATCTTTTTTACGCCCAAGAAGATCGGCGAGGCTAGCGTGACCCTTTCGGCCAAGAGCGGTCCGGCCTCTTCCCAGCAGGCGACGGTGAGGGTCCTCTCGTCCGAAGACTATGCCTCTACCGCCATCTCCAAGATCATCCTCTCTTCCTCCGAGGTGTACCTGAAGGAAGGCGACACCCAGGGCAAGGTCGTCGGCGTGACCCTGGAGCCCTCCTCCGCAACTTCCCAGATGCTCAAGTTCAGCGGCGCCTCGGATCTTGTCACCGTGTCGGCCGTGGATGGCGGGATCAAGTTCGTCCCGAAGCAAGTCGGGACGGGCAGCGTCCAGGTCCAGCCCCGCAAGGGCTCCGCGGCGGCCCAGTCCATCGCGGTGGTCGTGCTCTCGAAAGATGCCTATTCGGACTATGTGATTTCCAATATCAGCAGTTCTCCTGCTTCGGTCGAGGTGACAGACGAGACCACGGCCAGCGTCACGCTGACCCTGACGCCTTCCGCGGCCGCTCTGAAGGACCTTATCATCGCCTCCCAGGACGAGACGGTCGCGACCGTCGCCCAGGGCAGCGGCACCACGCTGGTTGTCACCGGCAAAAAGCCCGGCAGCACCAAGATCCTCGTCCGGGGCATCCGTGAAGGCTCCAAGAGCATCGAAATCCCCGTGACGGTCTATGGTCACGTGACCTCCATCAGCTTCAATGCCGGCGAACGTTACGACCTCCTCAAAGGAAATACGGAATCCCTTTATTATACAATTGAGAAAAGCGGCAAGATGAAGAACGAACCGACTGTCAGTTGGTCGGCTACGGGCAGCCTGGTCTCGGTCTATGGGGGGAAGATTACCGGCAATGCCGCAGGCGGAGATGCCACTTATTCGACTGTTACGGCAAAGGCCGGCAACTGCTCGGCCTCGATCAAGGTCTATGTCTATGACACGGCGACAGGGGTTGAGTTTGATGATATCGTCGGGGACTTCGATCTGGATGGCTCAAGTTACAATTTGAAGGAAGGCAAGTCCTGCTCAGTTACTTGGCGGATCTTGCCTGCGACCGCCAAGCAAGAGTACAAGTCCGTAGAATTTGTTACAGGCACAGCCGTTGATGCTTCCCAATGCATATCGACGGTCAAGTCGGGGTCCTCTTTCAAGACCACGATTACCTACCCGGCCAATTCCCATTATGGAAGACGAGAAACTTATATTCTGAGGATTACGCCATCTTCGGGAAACAGTAATAATAATAAAGGAATAAGGTACTTCTTTTTCACGGAGTTTTATTCTACGGATCTCAAACCTGGAGACTATGTCTATTACGACAGCGCAAGCAAACGCTTCAACTGGTCAGACGGAGGTCTGCGAAGGTTAGAGTCTGATTTCTATTTTAATACTACAGCCGCAAAGAAAGTGAGCGGTCTCGGGACCTTTATCGGCAAAGTGTATGCAACGACGCTACCCAGCGACCCGGAGTGGAATGCACTTGCGAGCAAACCAGGCTTTAAAAACAAAGCCGGCAAACACGCCTGCGTGCTTTCGTCGGAATTGGCCCTTGATACGGACAATACGAACTATTTCCGCTGGAGCGAAGACGATGATGACATATTCAGCGAGGACGAATGGACGGAAGGTCCTCATGCCGATGCCCAGACCGAATATGCCCTTAAGTTCCAGTTGGTTTACTACAACAACAGGGTCGGCGGTTCGCACAAGATCAAGCCGGGATATGCGGTGGTCAATATGGATGTGAAGACCTTCGGGACTGCCGCCCTTACCCATACCGGGTGGATGGTCCCGACCAAGGAAACCGCTGAAAAGATTGTCGCCCTTGGGCATTCATCCTCGATTTTTAAGGATTTGACAGACTTGGGATTACCTTATGACTACTGGACTGCAACCCAATCCAGCAAGACCGAGGCCTGGTGTTTCAACTTCTCCACGGTTCAGGTCCGGGCAAAGGATCCGACATCTAATTCTCTGAAACCCCGCCTCCGTCCTGTCCTCTGGCTGTAGGGTCTAGGCCTGTCCTCTGGCTGTGGGCGCTCGGCGGCGCCAGTCCTGCCCCGGCCCCTTTCGCCCCGGCCGGGTAGCAGACATCCAGTCTGATTATCAATGACTTAGCTGATGTCCCTTCCCCCAAATCAGGGAAGGGACATTGCGTAACTATTTAATAGTCAACACATACATAAAAAATGTAGAAAAATCCTTGCTTTTTCCGAAACGATTCCTTTACTTTGCAATGGACAAGTCGTCCATGCAAATCATCAAAGCGTATGAGGGGTCAGATTCGAAAATTCATCCCGGGAGCATGGGAGCACATTTACAGGAGAAGCTGTGACGGCGGCCTGCTGTTCTACAGTGTCCATGACCGATTGGTCTATTTCAGCATTGTCTCGGTCGTGGCCAGGAAGTACCAGATTGACGTGATGGGTCTTTGCCTGATGGTCGACCATATCCATGAACTGGTCCGTGCGGCCCATGAGCAAGACCGGATCTGCTACGAAAGGGAAACCCACGCTTGGTTCGCCAAGGCCTGGAACGCATCCTGTGGACGGAAGGGACCGGTGTTTGAGACGTATGGCAGTGCACTGAAACAAAGAGAGAAGCAGCTTCGTACAGCCTTTGCCTATCTTGCCAACAATGGGCCGGAAAGGAAACTGACCAAGCGGGCGGAGGATTACCAGTGGAACTTCCTCGCCTATGCCGTCAGCGACCATCCTTTCTCCTCTCCACTTTCATCGGGTCGCCCTTCTGCCCATTTGAGATGGGCCATCGAATATGTGGACAGTCTGGCCAGGACAGGTCGACCGCTTACTTATCCGCTTCTGGGCCGCCTATTTGACGGGCTCAGTGAGAAAGAACAGTTTCAGCTGACGGACCGTATTATCTGTGCTTATAATGTCATTGACTATCAAGCGTCTATCCGTTTGTATGGTAGCTATGAATCCATGCTTCTGGCCGTCAATTCCAATACGGGGGCGGAATACGACATCAAGGAATCCTTTTGTGGGGTCAGTGACAGGGATTATGGTCCCATGTTCTCGGTCATGGAAAAGCAGTATCCATCCAATCCGAAAGCCTTTCTCGCCATGGAAACAGCGCATCGGCAGCAGTTATTTCCCGTTCTGAGGGAAGCCAGTTATGCCCGCTCGGAGCAGATTGCCAAGTTCCTCCATCTAGAACTCCGGCGGATGTAGCCGGGGCGGCGTTGTGCTCGGCAGGGGCGGTTGTGGCTCGGCAGAAATGAGCGTTGAATATCAACGACTTAGCTGATGTCCCTTCCACCAAATCAGGGAAGGGAAATTGCGTAACTGTCTGATAATCAGTAGGGAGGTTGTCAGTACTCCACCCGGTTGAGGAAGAGGGCGTGGCCGGGGACGGATTCTCCGGCGTCGGAGCGCGTCCCGTCCATGACCAGTTCCCCGATCCACTCAGGCCGCTGTTTGCCGCGACCGACCTCGATGAGCGAGCCGACGACGGCCCGGACCATGTTGCGGAGGAAGCGGTCGGCGCTGATGCGGAAGTACCAGTATTTGCTCTCGAAAGTCTCGGCGCTGTGTATCAATGACTTAGCCGATGTCCCTTCCCCGTTTTGGGGGAAGGGAGATGCCGCAACTGTCTGATAGTCAGCATGTGTCCATTCTGTCCCCGCACCGCCGGCCGTCCCCCAGGCGTCCCCCAGCACGAGCCGGGGCGAGCCCAGGATAGCGATGTGTGATGGGGTATAGGGCTTCCAGAAGGCCTCATGGACCGTACAGCGGGAGGTCTTGGCGTTTCCGCCGGTCTTTTCGAAGCAAGTGAAAGAGTGGGTCCCGAGAAGAAAATGGCAGGCCTCGTTCATGGCCCCGAAATCCAGCCCCGGATAGCCGCACTGCCAGGAAAACGCATCCAGGAAGGGGTCTTTGACCCGGTGGAGAAAATAGGTATAGGAACGCTTGCGCGCGGAGAAGCGGGCGTGGAAATCATCCCTCGCCGGCAGGATGGAATGGACCACCACCGAACGGGGCAGGATGGCATTAACTTTGTAGCAGAAATCCCCTGCAGGGAAGGGCAGCGGGCCGCTCAGATCGAAGTGGGCGATATATCCGGATGCATGGACGGATGTATCGGTTCTTCCTGCGCCGGTGACCGCCACAGGACAGCCGAGAAGCCGCGACAGGGCGGTCTCAAGGGCCCCTTGGACGGAAGGCGCGGAAGGCTGGGTCTGCCAGCCGCAGAAATCCCGGCCGTTGTATGACAGGCAAAGAATGTAACGCATAGGCGATAACGAAAACGATGCAAATATACTGAAATAATGGAAACAGTCAACATCAAACAGCTCAATGAGCGCATCCAGCAGGAGAGTTCCTTCGTGGACATGCTGACCCTTGAAATGGGGAAGGTCATCGTCGGCCAGAAGGGGCTGGTGGACAACCTGCTGATTGGTCTCCTCTCCGGTGGCCATATCCTGCTGGAAGGTGTTCCGGGCCTGGCCAAGACCCTCGCGATCAATACCCTTGCCCAGGCGGTCGACGCCAAATTCAGCCGCATCCAGTTTACTCCGGACCTGTTGCCGGCGGATGTGGTGGGCACCTTGGTCTATTCCCAGAAGAAAGAGGATTTCGAGGTCCACAAAGGCCCCATCTTCGCGAACTTCGTGCTGGCGGATGAAATCAACCGTTCCCCGGCCAAGGTCCAGAGCGCCCTGCTGGAAGCGATGCAGGAGCGCCAGGTGACCCTCGGCGAGAGTACTTTCCGCCTCCCCGAGCCTTTCCTCGTGATGGCAACCCAGAACCCCATCGAGCAGGAAGGGACCTATCCGCTGCCGGAGGCCCAGGTGGACCGTTTCATGCTGAAAGTGGTCGTTGGCTATCCCAAGAAGGAAGAGGAGCGGGAAATCATCCGCATGAACAACAGCGGCGACTTCCCCAGGGCCAACGCCGTCGTGAGCCCGGAGGATATCCTCCGCGCCCGCAGCGTCGTCCGGGAAGTGTACATGGACGAAAAGATTGAACGCTATATCGTGGACATCGTCTATGCCACCCGCACCCCCGGGGACTATGGTCTCAAGGAACTGGGCAACCTGATTTCCTATGGCGCCTCTCCGCGTGCCAGCATCTCGCTCGCCGCCGCCGCGAAGGCCTACGCTTTCATCAAGCGCCGCGGTTATGTGATTCCGGAGGATGTCCGCGCCGTGTCCAATGAGGTCCTCCGCCACCGCCTCGGCCTGACCTATGAAGCCGAAGCGGAGAATGTCACCCCCGAGCAGATCATCGAAAAGATTCTCAACGCCGTCATCGTCCCGTAATGACTACCGAAGACCTCCTGAAAAAGGTACGGAAGATCGAGATCAAGACCAAGGCCTTGTCCCGCCAGATCTTCGCCGGTGAATACCATTCCGCCTTCAAAGGGCGCGGTATGGCGTTCAGCGAGGTCCGTGAGTACCAGTGGGGGGACGACGTCCGCAACATGGACTGGAACGTCACCGCGCGGATGAGCGCCCCTTACGTCAAGGTATTCGAGGAGGAGCGGGAACTGACCGTGGTCCTGGTGGTGGATGTGAGCCGGAGCGGCCTGTTCGGCACCCGGGGCAGCACGAAGCGCGCCATGGCGACGGAAATCGCCGCGACCCTCGCCTTCTCCGCGATGCTCAACAATGACAAGGTCGGCTGCCTGCTCGTGAGCGACCGGGTGGAGATGTTCATCCCGCCCAAGAAGGGCCGGACGCACCTGCTCCATATCATCCGTGAAATCCTGGAGTACGAACCCGCCCATGACGGGACCGACCTCGGCGAAGGCCTCCGCTACCTGACCGGCGCCATCAAACGCCGCGCGACGGTGTTCCTGATCTCCGACCTGGTTGATGTCGAGGGGATCCATCCCCGCTATGAAGAGGCCCTGAAAGTGGCTGTGGGCCGGCATGACCTGTCCGTCATCCGGATCATGGACCCGCGCGAAAAGAGCCTTCCGGCGGTGGGTCTGGTCCATGTCAAGGACTCCGAAACGGCGCGCGGCGCCTGGGTGAACACCGATTCCCCCCGCGAGCGGGCGGCCTATGAACGCTGGTGGCGGGACGTCGAAACCGAAACAGCCCGCCTTCTCAACCGTTACCAGGTCGACAGCGTCAGCATCTCGACCGACGAAGATTATGTCCGTGCCCTTATGGCACTGTTCCATCGAAAATGAATGTTCTGATTCTCATACTGGGCATCCTTCTGCGGGACGGCGCTTTCCTCACACCGGCCACCCCGCGTGACTCCGTCCTCGTGGCCGACCGCCTCTACTATGGCGTCGAACTGAAGGAATGGCCCGACACCGCCCGTCTCCAGTTCCCCGAAATCCAGCCGGACATGGGCGGCGGCATCCTGGCCCTGCCCCGCTGGCAGGTGGATACCCTCAAAATCCGCCGGATCAAGGGAGCGAATGAGCGGCTGCTGGATATCCGGGCCCAGATCGCCATCCAGCCCTTCGAAGAGGGCTCCTTCGTCCTCCCGGCCCTCAAACTGCTCCGGCCTTATGCCGACAGCACCCTGGACACCCTCGTCTTCCGGCCCTGTTCGCTGGAGGTGACCGCCATGCCCATTGACACGGCGACCTTCGTCCCGCACGACCTGAAAGGCCAGGCGGGGGCTCCGCTGACCTTCTCCGAAGTCCTGCCCTGGGCCCTCGGGGGCCTGTTCGGGGGACTTCTCGTAGCGATTCTGGTCAGCTGGCTGCTTTCGCGCCGCCGTCAGGAAGAGATCGCCGCGGTGAAGGATCCGGCCCATGTCGTGGCCCTTCGCAAGCTGGATAAGTTCCGGGGCAGCGAATACTGGGCTCCCACCCGCCAGAAAGCCTTCTACTCCGGAGTGACGGACGCCCTGCGGGAGTACATCGCCGCCCGTTACGGCGTGGGCGCCCTCGAAATGACGACGGCCGAAATCTTCGACGGCCTCAAGGGGACGGACCTGACGCCGGAACTGTACAACGAGCTGAAGGAACTCTTCGAGCGGGCGGATTTCATCAAATTCGCCAAGCATACGGCCACCGACGAGGAAAACGCCACGGTGCTTCCGCTCGCCGTCCGTTTCGTGACCACGACCTACCAGGCCGAAGTTGAACAGGAAAACCAGGGAGGATAGCCTATGTATTTCGAGTATCCTTATCTGCTGTGGCTGCTGGTAGTGGTTCCGCTTCTCGGCGCCCTCTACCTCTGGCGGGAGATGGGCGGGCGGAGGCCGCACCTCCGCGTTTCCACCATCGCCCCCTGGCTCTCCGGCGGAAGGCAGCTCCTGCCAGCCCTTCGGCACCTTCCGGAGATCCTGCGCCTTGCCGCGCTTACCCTGATCATCATCGCCATCGCCCGGCCCCGTTCCTCCTCCGAGGTAGAACGCATTGACACCGAGGGCATTGACATTGTCTTTGCCATGGACGTTTCCACCTCCATGCTGGCCCGGGACTTCAAGCCCGACCGGCTGAGCGCCGCGAAAGATATTTCCATCGAATTCATCGCCCAGCGCCCGAGCGACCGGATGGGCATCGTCGTCTTTGCCGGTGAAAGCTACACCCAGTGCCCGCTCACGACGGACCGCGCCACCCTGATCAACCTCATGAAGGAGGTCCAGACGGACCTGATCGAGGATGGAACGGCCATCGGCAACGGCCTGGCGACCGCCGTCGCGCGGATGAAGGACTCCGACGCCAAGAGCCGGGTCATCATCCTGCTGACCGACGGCGTCAACAATTCCGGCGAGATCGACCCGTCCATGGCCGCGGACATCGCCAAGACCTATGGGATCCGCGTCTACACCATCGGCGTCGGCCGGGAAGGGGAGGCCCCTTATCCGGTCATGACCCCCTGGGGCATGGACCTCCAGAATGTCAAGGTGGAGATCGACGAACCGCTGCTCCGCAGCATTGCCTCCACCACCGGCGGAAAGTATTTCCGGGCGGACGACAATACGAAACTCTCCGAGATCTACGGCGAAATCGACCGGATGGAAAAGACCCGGACCACCGTGGATTCCTTCCCGGTGTACAAGGATTTGTTCAAGGGATATGCCGTGGCGGCCCTCGTATGCCTCCTTTTGGAGATTCTCGCCACGGCGCTCATCCGTAAAATGCCCTGAGCCATGCTGATATTTGCACAATACAGATTCCTCTGGCTGCTCCTGCTCATTCCGCTGCTGCTGCTCGGATACGGGGCGCTCCGGCAGCTTCGGGAGCGTCGCATCCGGCGTTTCGGGGACGAGGCCCTCGTGAAGCAGCTCATGCCCTCCTGGTCCGGGGCCAAAGGCTGGGTGCGGGTGGTGCTCTTCTGCCTGGGCTTTGCCTTTTTCGTGCTGGGCCTGGCACGTCCCCAGATCGGTGCCAAGCTCTCCGAGCATAAGACCCGTGGCGCGGAAATCATTGTCTGTCTGGACGTTTCCAATTCTATGCTGGCGGAAGATTATTCTCCGAGCCGCCTGGAGCGGGCCAAACTGTCCATCGCGCGCCTGACCGACAAGCTGCAGGACGACCGGATCGGCCTCATCATCTTTGCCGGCACCTCTTTCGTCCAGCTTCCGGTCACCACGGACTATGTCTCCGCCAAAATGTTCCTCTCGAACATCGACACCGGTTCGGTTCCCATCCAGGGTACAGCCATCGGCGATGCCATCCATACGGCCATCCGTTCTTTCAGCGCCCAGAGCCAGAAGAGCCGGGTCATCGTGGTCATTTCCGACGGCGAGAACCATGAGGACGATGCCGTCGCCGCCGCGAAGGAAGCCGCCGAGGCCGGCATCCGGGTCTATACCATCGGCGTCGGCTCGCCCGAAGGCCAGCCCATTCCCTTCGAAGGGGAGCTGATGAAAGACAAGGACGGCAACATCGTCGTCACCCGCCTGGACGAGGAAACCCTCCGTCAGGTGGCCAAGGCCGGCGGCGGTGCCTACATCCATGCCGGCAACGAAGAATTCGGCCTCGGGCCCATCGTGGACGATGTCCGCGCCATGGAGGACGAGGAGTTCGGCAGCGTCGTCTTCGAAGAGTACGACGAGCAGTATATGTATTTCTTCGGCATCGCCCTGCTCCTGTTTGTCATTGAAATGCTCATCGGCGAGCGCCGATCCCGCAGAAAACTCTTTCAGCGATGAAGAAGTTCTTGATACTCATAACATTACTGCTTCCGGTCCTGGCCATGGCCCAGACAGAGAGCCGCAGTGTGCGGAAAGGAAACCGTGCCTTCCGCCGGGAGAAATTCTCCGATGCGGATATCGAATACCGAAGGGGCCTGAATGTGGACACGACTTCCGCCCGCGCGGCCTACAACCTCGCGAACGCCCTCTACCGGGAGCAGTCGTATGACGAGGCCGCCAAATACATGGACCAGGCCCGTCGGCATATCCCGGAGATCCTCCATCCGAAGCTGCAGCAGGAAATGGCCCATCACAGTGCGTACAATGCCGGTGACATCGCCCTCCAGAAGAAGGATTACCAGAAGGCGGTCCAGGCTTTCATGGAGGCGCTGGTGGTGAATCCGGACGACATGGACGCAAAGGAGAATTACCTCTATGCCAGGAAGATGCTCCAGAACCAGCAGCAAGGTGGAGGCGGGGAGAACCAGAATCAGGACCAGCAGCAGAATCAGGACCAGCAGCAAAATCAAGACCAGCAGCAGAATCAAGACCAGCAGGATAACCAGGATAAGCAGGACCAGGATAAGCCGGATCAGAATCAGGAGCAGCAGCAACAGCCTCAGGAGCAGGAAATCTCCCCCCAGCAGGCCCAGCAGATGCTCCAGGCCATCCAGGCCAAGGAAAAAGACACCCAGGACAAGGTGAAGAAAGAAAAGGCGGCGGCCCTCCGCTCCCGCCAGAAGGAAAAGAATTGGTAGCATGATGAAGAAGCTTTACATCAGCCTCATGGCTCTTCTCGGGTGCGTCGCCGCCTTCGCGCAGGCGACGATCCGGGTGGATGTCCACTCGATCGTGGAACTGTCGGAACGTTTCAATGTCGTCTTCGTCGTGGAGGGCGAGCACAGCCCTTCGGACTTCCAGTGGGAGCCGGGTGAGGATTTCACCCTGGTCTGGGGGCCTCAGAAAGGCTCTTCGACCAGCATTTCCATGGTCAATGGAAAAACCACGCGTTCCTCGCAGACCTCTTATACCTATATTCTGCAAGCGCGCCGCGCGGGAACTTTCACCCTTCCACCGGCGACGGCCAGGGTCAAAGGAAACGAGATCCATTCCCGCAGTGTGGAAATCCAGGTGGTGCCGGGGGACGCTTCCAAGCCTTCTTCCGGGGCCTCCCAGGGCGCAGGCAATCCCTCGGCTTCCGGATCCTCCGGCGCCCAGAGCAGCGCCCAGTCCAGCGGCGAGGACCTGTTCCTACGCCTGGTGCTGAGCCGCAATAAAGTGGTTGTCGGCGAGCCGGTTACGGCGACCTTGAAAATCTACAACCGGGCGAACCTCTCCGGTTTCGAGAATGCCAAGTTCCCTTCTTTCAACGGCTTCTGGAGCGCGGAAGTAGAAGCGCCGCAGAACATCAACTTCCAGCGGGAACAGCTGGGCGGACAGATTTACAATGCTGCTGTCCTGCGCCGCTGGACCCTGATTCCCCAGAAGTCCGGCGACCTGACCATCGACCCTTCTGAAATCATTTGCCTGGTGAATGTGCGCCGCCAGCGTACCCGGACCGGGTCCCTCCTCGACGACTTTTTTGAAAACGATTTCATGACCGTCCGGCAGCGGGTGACGACGCCCGCCCAGACGGTCCATGTGTCCGCCCTGCCTGCCGGGGCGCCGGCCTCCTTCGGCGGGGGCGTGGGCAGTTTCCGCGTCTCGGCCCGCCTGAGCAAGGATACGCTCAAGACCCATGATGCGGCTTCGCTCATCGTCACGGTGTCCGGGAAGGGGAATGTAAGCCTCGTGAGCGCCCCGAAGATCGCGTTTCCGCCGGATTTCGAGGTCTATGACGTCAAGACGACGAGTGCTGTGGACAAGGGCGGTACCTCCGGCAGCAAGACGTTTGAATATCCGTTCATTCCGCGGAGTCCGGGGGAGTTCACCCTCTCTCCCGTCCAGTATGCTTATTACGACATCGCCGCCCGCCGCTACCAGGTGGCCGCGACGGATTCCCTTCACCTGAGCGTTGCCCGCTCCGCCGGGGTCGCTGCTTCGGTGGAGGGGTCTGAGACCCTCATAGTGGACCGCAAAGGGGTGAAAAACCTCGGGGAGGACATCCGCTTTATCCGCACGAAGACCGATCTGGGTGCTGACGAAAGCTTCCTGGTCGGAAAGTCGCTCTATTGGGTGATTGTGGCGCTGCTCGCCGCCGTGGCCGCCGGACTGTGGCTGGGGCTTCGGAAACTCGCCGCCCGCCGGGCGGACGTTTCCGGCAGCCGCAAGCGCCAGGCGACCCGTCAGGCGCTCCGCCGGCTCAGCCAGGCCGGGGATTTCCTGAAAAAGGACCTTTACACGGCCTTCTATGAGGAGCTGCACCGGGCGCTGGTGGGCTTTGTGACCGACAAGCTGGGCATGGATATGGCCCGGCAGACCCAGGAGAACATCGCCGAGGCCCTCAAGGGCCGGGGCGTTTCCGAGGAGGTCGCCGGAAGGTTCACGGCTCTTCTGGAGGCCTGTGAATTTGCCCGCTATGCGCCTTCCGAGGGCCATGAAGCGATGAATGCCCATTACGAGGAAGCGCTCTCTGTCATTACAGCCATTGATGCGTCCATGAAAAAGACTCCTTCCGCTGCCGTGGCGGCCCTGGTCGGGGCCCTGCTCCTTGTCGTTCCGCTGGGGGCCGAGGCGGCTCCGGCAGATTATCCGGATTCCCTCTTCCTCTCCGGCGTAACGGCTTACACCGCGGGGGATTATCCCGCCGCCGCCGGGGCCTGGGAAGAGGTCCTCTCGACGGGCGTGCGGTCGAAAGACCTGCTGTACAACCTCGGCAATGCCTACTTCAAGTCGGAGCAGCTCGGCAAGGCCATCGTCAACTATGAGCGGGCCCTTCGGATGGACCCCTCTGATGCCGATGTGCGTTACAACCTCGATTTCGCCCGGGCGATGACCCAGGACCGCATCGACGAGGTGCCGGAATTCATCCTGGAAACCTGGGGCCGGAAGCTCTGCTATTCCCTCCCGGGCAATGTCTGGGCGGTCCTGTCCCTGGTGCTGCTGGCGCTGACGCTCTCGCTGGTGCTGCTGTTCCTTTTGGGCGGCAGTGAGCGGAGCCGCCGCTGGGGCTTTTTCAGTGGCATCGTCACCCTTATCCTGACCTTCCTTTGCTGGGATTTTGCCCACTGGCAGCTGTCGGACGCCCGCCTGAAGAATGCGGCGGTCGTGATGCGCGGGGTGACTTCGGTCCAGAGCGCGCCGGGTGCGGATGCTGCCAAGACGCTGTTCATCCTTCACGAAGGGACCAAGGTCAAATTGATGGACGAGGTGTCCCTCTACTCACAGATCGAGCTTTCGGATGGCCGGCAGGGATGGATCAAATCCGCTGACATCGAGGTGATCTGACCATGCTTTCGCTCGCGGTCATCGGCATGGGCAATCGGGCCCGGAAGTATCTGGCATATCTTCAGGAACATCCGGATGCATTCCGTGTGGGGGCAGTCGTCGAGCCTTCCGAGGTCCATCTGGAAGCGGCCCGGGAGCAGTACGGTGTTCCGGCCGAGGCCTGTTTCACTTCTTCGGAGGCGTTCTTTGCCGAGCGCCGCGCCGTCGATGCGGTGCTCATCTCATCGCCGGACCGCAGCCATTTCTCGCAGGCGCTCCAGGCGGCATCCTACGGTTACCATATCCTCCTGGAAAAGCCTTCCTGTGAAGGGGTGGCTGAACTGGAGACCTTGCTGGAGGAGGTGGGGCGCGCCGGCGTCGTAGCCTGCGGCTGCTATGTGCTGCGTTACCATCCACTCTACCGACGGCTGAAAGCATTGCTGGAAGAGGGGACCATCGGGGCGTTGCGCTCGGTCTCCCACCGGGTGCGGATCGGCCGTGACCGGATGTGTCACAGTTTCGTCCGCGGCCCCTGGGGCTCCTCGCGGGAGACCTCCCCGATTTTTCTTTCGAAGTGCTGCCACGATGTGGATATCCTCCTCTGGATGACGGGGGTCCATCCTGCGGAGCCGGCTTCTCCCGGGTCCTCCGCTGGTTTCTCCGGGGTGTCTTCGGAGGGCGGGCTTACCTTCTTTCGTCCGGAGAAGGCCCCGGAGGGTGCTGCAGAGCGCTGTCTGGACTGCCCGCTGCAGGAATCTTGCTCCTGGTCGGCTACGGATCTGTACCTCCGCCGTGGCCTCTGGACCGACTCTTTCTTCCCGCTTCCGGGCGAGACCAAGGAGGAGGCGGTGCTGCGGGAGGTCCGGACGGGGCGCTATGGACGCTGCGCCTTCCATTCGGGCAACGACGTGGCCGATTGGCAGCGGGTAACGGTCTTCACCCGGGAAGGGGTTACCCTGGACATCGAAATGGACGGGCTCTCACCCGATGAGGGGCGGAGGACCATCCTCACGGGTACCCGCGGCCGCATCATCGCCGACGGGGCCGTCATCACTGTCGAACCCTCACTCGAACCCTCACTCGAAGCGGCCCCTTCCTGCCCCCCTTCCTGCCTCTCTTCCCGCCGCATCGACCTCTCCGCCGAAGCCGCGCTTCCTTTCCACGCCGGCGCCGACTTTCTCCTCGTGGATGACTTCCTTCACGCCGTCCATGACCCTTCTCACACCCCCCTGACGGCTCTTCCCTCCACCCGCGACAGCCTCCTCGTCTGCTTCGCCGCCTCCCTCTCCCTGTAGTCCCTCCCGCTGTCCCGCAGGTTCCGCTGTCCCGCAGGTCCCGCTGTCCCTGCCGCCGAACGATTTCCGCCATTTTCGTTCTCCCGCAGGTCCCGCCGTCCTGTAGGTCCGGGACGGGCGGTGCGGCACGTCGGGCAGTCGCCTGCGGGCAGGGGGCCAGCGGCCCGTTACGGGCCTACGGCCCTATCCCTCCCACGTCGCTGCGCTTGTGGGCCCCTCCCGTTCACGCAGCCACGGGCGGCTACGCCGTCCGCTGGCCCCCTGCCTCTCCGGCTCCTATGCCCTCCGTGTGGCACCTCTGGAACACCCTGACAATAACCCGTGGCCCTAGCTGCTTCTCCCGCAGGTACAATGAGGCGTGAAATGGAAACGCCTCACTACCAATTCTTTATGCAATTCAACCTCCGCATATTGCAGAGGTTGAATTAGGCAAGTAGCTATCAATCAGTTGTTTCCATTTCACGGGTCTCCCCGGCAGGGGATGCGCTACACCAACAGGGGATGCGCTACACCAGCGAGTGGATGGCGAGGCCGGAGCGGAGCTTGGGCTCGAACCAGGTCGTCTTCGGGGGCATGATGTTGCCGGTGTCGGCGATGCGGATGAGCTGGTCCATGGACACGGGATAGAGGGCGAAGGCGACTTTCATCTCTCCGGAGTCCACACGGCGGCTCAGCTCGCCGAGGCCACGGATTCCGCCGACGAAGTCGATGCGCTTGTCGGTGCGGAGGTCCTTGATACCGAGGATCTTGTCCAGCACCAGCTGGGACAGGATGGTCACATCCAGCACGCCGATCGGATCGCTGTCGTCATAGCGGCCGGGCTTGGCCGTGAGGGAATACCATTTGTCGCCGAGGTACATCGAGAAGTTGTGGAGGCCGGTCGGGGCGGCGGGTTTGGCGGGACGGCCGCAGCGCGGCTTGGAAGCCAAAGCGACCTCGAAATCCGCTTCCAGGGCTTTCAGGAAGGCTTCTTCGCTGAGTCCGTTGAGGTCCTTCACGACCCGGTTGTAGTCGATGATGGCGAGGTGGCTCTGGGGGAAGCAGACCGCCATGAACCAGTTGTACTCTTCCTCTCCGGTATGGGCGGGGTTCTGGGCGCGTTTCTCGGCACCGACCCGGGCAGCGGCCGCCGTACGGTGATGGCCGTCGGCCACGTAGAAGGCATCCACCTCACTCGTAAAGATTTCGGTGATGCGCGCGATGGTCGCGTCATCGTCGATGATCCAGAAGGTATGGACAAAACCATTCTCGTCCGTGAACTTGTATTCCGGCTTCCCGGCGGCGGCCTTGGCGACGATCTCGTTGAGGGAGGCGTTGTCCTTGTAGGCGAAGAACACCGGTTCGATGTTCGCGTTCTGGATACGGACATGGATCATCCGGTCGTCTTCCTTGTCCTTGCGGGTCAGTTCGTGCTTTTTGATAATCCCGGAGGCGTAGTCGTCGGTATGGGCACAGAGGACGAGGCCGTACTGGGTGCGGCGGCCCATCGTCTGGGCATAGACATAGTATTCGGGTTTGCCGTCCTGGCGGAGCCAGCCTTTCTCTTTCCAGGCCTTGAAATTCGCTACGGCCTTGTCATAGGTGCGCTGCTCGTGCTCGCCGGCAATGGGGCTAAAGTCAATCTCCGGCTTGGTGATATGCAGCAGGGATTTCTCCCCGGCCATCGCGCGGGCTTCCTCGGAGTTCAGGACATCATACGGGGGTGCGGCGACCTCGGTCACCAAATCTTTGGGCGGACGGATTGCCGCGAAGGGTTTTACTCGGACCATAATTATCAGTGGTTAGAAGTCATTATCTTACAGTCCCCAGTCGGAGGGGGTGATGCTGTCTTTCGGGGCATTGGGTACGTTTGCGAAGAACGTGAATCCGGTCAGTTTCTCCAGGTCTGTGATCGTCATCATTTCCTTGGCGGTGACTTCCTGTCCCTTGGTGCCGGCGGCATGGGCCCGGACAAAGGCGGCGCACATCAGTTCGTCGGCCCGGCAGTCCTTGACGGCTTTGTTGCTGTTCCCGTTTTTGGTCCGCAGCAGGGCGTAGTACATCATCGTAGGACACTGTACATTGGATGTGCCCATGAAAGACGGAATCTTGGAGGGTTCGGCATGGTTGCCGTAGCCGTCGGTGAAGTCATCGAAATAGCAGCCGATGACGATGTAGAGGGTGTCGGAGCAGACTTTTTTGTCCACCCAGTCTTCCAGTTTGTTCCATCCGCCGCCGCCGGTATTGAAATAGGTGGCGTGCTGCGGGGCGATGTTCGTCACGTAGAAAACCTGCTTGTTGATGGCGCTGGAGCGGGTGCGTTCGGCAGAGCCGAGCATATGGCCGCGGTTGTAGGTGCCGCTGCCGCTGGTCGATGTGTACTGGACCTCCCTCGGCATGTCCGGATTGTGAGAATAGCTTGAACGCCCGGAACCGCCGTTGTACCAGCTGTGCCTTGGCGCCGCCACCCAGACCGGGCACTTGTACTGGCTGTGCCAGCAGACGGTGTAGTTCCGCTGGTAGGCCGAGCCGGAAGCGGCTGTCTTTTCGTTTGTCCAGTGATGGGTGTAGTAGAGGGCCGGATTGTTATTGTCGATGTAGTAGTTTCCGCCTTCCGTATAGTGCGTATAATCAAGCTGGGGAAGTTCCGGCCAGTCGATGGTGCCGGTGTAGACGGCGTTCTGCCGGGTGGTGAACGAGAGGACCTTGCCGCTGACCGTCCGGTAAGCACCTGCCGTTTCGTCCCAGGCATCCAGGCTGGCCTGGAAGTAGTACTGGGTCTTGCCGCTGAGTTCCGACAAGGTGGCGAAATAGCTCCCCTCGCTGCTGGAAACGCTCTCTTCGGCAGCGATTTCCTGCGTCAGATGGTCTTCGGCCTCACCCCAGCGGAAAATGACGTTCTGGGGAGGATTGACGGTGGAGAGACCGCTGAACGAAGCATTCAGGATGGCTGAATAGGCCGTCACCTCACTCGCCGCGAGGGTCGTTACGACCGCCGTGGCCTCGCCGCCGGGGCCGTCAGGGCCGTTAGGCCCCTCGGAACCATCCCCGGCCGCCTGGGTGAGAGGGAGGGCCATGATGCCGTTGAAGGCCCCCGGCATGGAAAAGTTCAGCGAGCCGCTCCGCTCCTCTTCCCGCGGGTTGGGGGAGGCGCTGACTTTGACGTTGACCGTGCCGCTGCCGCTAGTCGGCGTGACATGGATCCAACTCTCGGACGGCTCGACCGTCCAGGTTTCGCTCTTGGTATGGGCGATAAACGTCACTTCAGAGCCCTTGGCGTCAAGCGAAAGGGCCTGGACGCTGAAGGTAAGCGGCGCGTCGGCAGCAGGGGCCGTACAACTGACGGCAAGCCCCAGTGCCAGGGCGAAGGTCCAGATTCTCATGGAACTAATAACGGTTAAGTGGTCTGCCGGCAGTCATCATGTGGACCTTCCGGCGTACTTCGGCGACAAGGTCGGCATGGGCCTTCTGCTCGGATAGGTCGGCCTCGGTGGGCTCTTTGGCCGTCAGGGCGGCAACATGCGCTGACGCAGAAGAAAGTACGGTATCAATCAGATCGACGACGAAAACCATGTCTTTCTCGTCAAAGCCGCGGGAGGTGATGGCAGGCGTTCCGACCCTCAGGCCGCTCGTCGCGAAGGCGCTGCGGCTGTCGAAGGGGACCATGTTCTTGTTGACGGTAATATCGGCGCGGCCGAGTTCTTTCTCGGCCACCCGGCCGCTCAGATCCGGGAATTTGGTCCTCAGGTCCAGCAGCATCAGGTGGTTGTCCGTCCCGCCGGAAATCAGCTTGTAGCCCCGGCGCAGGAACTCGTCGGCCATGGCGGCGGCGTTGGTGACGACCTGCTGCTGGTACTGCCGGAATTCCGGCTGGGCCGCCTCGTAGAAGGCAACGGCCTTGGCGGCAATCACGTGCTCAAGCGGACCGCCCTGCACGCCCGGGAAGACGCTGGAGTTCAGGATGGCGGACATCTTCTTGATCTCGCCCTTCGGGGTGGTGAGCCCCCAGGGATTGTCGAAGTCCTTCCCCATCAGGATGACCCCGCCGCGGGGGCCGCGGAGGGTCTTGTGGGTCGTGGAGGTAACGATATGGGCGTATTTGACCGGGTTTTTCAGGAGCCCGGCGGCAATGAGGCCGGCGGTATGGGCCATATCGATCCAAAGGAGCGCGCCCACCTTGTCGGCGATGCGGCGCATGCGCTCGTAATCCCATTCGCGGCTGTAGGCCGAGGCGCCGCCGATGATGAGTTTCGGCTGGTGCTCCAGGGCCTTCCGCTCCATCTCGTCATAGTCCACGAGCCCCGTTTCGGGGTCCAGGCCATAGGCAACCGGCTTGTAGAGGATGCCGGAAGCGTTGACGGGGGAGCCGTGGGTCAGGTGTCCGCCCATCGAGAGGTCCAGACCCATAAACACGTCTCCCGGACGCAGGCAGGCCATGATGACGGCCATGTTCGCCTGGGCGCCGGAATGGGGCTGGACATTGGCATATTCGGCCTCGTACAGGGCGCAGAGGCGGTCGATGGCCAGCTGTTCGATCTGGTCCACGACTTCGCAGCCGCCGTAATAGCGTTTGCCGGGATAGCCTTCGGCGTATTTGTTGGTGCAGATCGAGCCCATGGCCGCGAGCACCTGGTCGGATACATAATTCTCGGAAGCAATCAGTTCCAGCCCGGAGGACTGGCGTTCCTGCTCCTTCTTGATAAGGTCGAAGACCTGAAGATCTTGTTTCATGCGATGTGGTTTGATGGACAAATATACGCTTTTTTCGGGGAAAACGCTATCTTTGTGTCCATGAAAGACCGGAAACTGCTGAATATCGAACTGGGGCGCCTCAGCCCGGAGCAGTACCGCCGGAAAGCGGACAGCGGCATCGTCCTTGTCCTGGACAATATCCGCTCGGCCCATAATGTCGGCTCCGCCTTCCGGAGCGCGGACGCTTTCGGGGTGGACAAGCTCTGGCTCTGCGGCATCAGCGCCGCCCCTCCCTCGCCGGAAATCCACAAATCCGCCCTCGGAGCCGAGGACGCGGTTCCCTGGGAACATGCGGCCGATACGCTTTCGGTGGTCCGGCAGCTTCGCGCCGAAGGCTATACGCTCATCGCTGTCGAGCAGACGGTCCATTCCGTGAAACTCGGCACCTTCCGCCCTGAGCCGGGCCACAAGTACGCCCTCGTCTTCGGAAACGAAGTCGAAGGCGTCTCCCAGGATGTTGTTGACGCCTCCGACTTCGCATTGGAAATTCCCCAGAGAGGAACCAAACACTCGCTCAACGTCTCCGTCAGCGTCGGTGTGGTCCTCTGGGAGATGGTGAGGTAATACCCTTTATTTCAACAGGCCGAGGATCCCCGTGAGGGCGGAGAGGGTCTCGGAAACGCCCGTCGTCTGGGTTGTGACGGCCGGGGTCGTTGTCGTCGCGCTCTTGGTCTGCGGCGTCTGGGCAGCGGCCAGAAGGGCTGAATTGTTGATGTTGTTCAGGCCCAGCAGGCTGGAAATGATGCTCGACACGTTGTTCTGGTTCACCAGGTTGGAGGAGCCGCTGATCAGCCCGTTGGAGAACTGCGAGGTGTAGTTCGGGGTCGCGTTCTGAAGGGTGCTGGCACCGGTGAGAAGCTGGCCGAGGTTCAGCAGGTTGGTCGTGTTCGACAGGTCCAGGTTGTTGGCGTTGACAGGAGCCGTGGAGCCGGTGTTGGCACCTTTGATGGCTTTGTACAGGCCGAGGAGGGCGAGGCCGGTGGCCAGGCCGTTCTGGTTGCCGTTTCCGCTGCCCGCGACCTTCGACAGGACGGAGCAGGAGTTGATGATGCAGAAGGCCAGGATGGCGGCCACGATGCGGTAAAGTACTTTCATGGTAGGGGAGATTTAAAGATTATTTGTTGACTTGGAAACGCGTGTTGCCCGTGGCGAAGAAATCGGCGATCTGCCGGGCGGCGGCGAGGCCGGCGTTGATATTGGCCTCGGCCGTCTGGGCGCCCATCTTCTTCGGCGTGGCGAAGACCCGGAGGCCGAATTTCTCCTGAAGGGCGGCATAGTTGTCGGGCATGACGTCGGTGACGTATTTCAGGTCCGGACGATCCTCCAACGCTTTCATAAGGCCTTCTTCGTCAATTACTTCTTTCCGGGCGGTATTGATGAGGGTTGCTCCCTTCGGCATCCGGGTGATAAGGTCGTAGCCGATGGAACCGATGGTCGAAGGCAGGGCGGGGATGTGGATGGACAGATAGTCCGCAGCGGCATAAAGCTCTTCCACGCTGTGGACGGGGGTCGCACCGCCGGCGAGGATCTGCTCGTCGCTGAGGAAGGGATCGAGGGCCGAGACGCTCATCCCGAGGGCCTTGGCTTTCTCGCCGACCAGGCGGCCCACATGGCCGTAGGCCTGGACGCCGAGGCGTTTTCCCAGCAGTTCGCTGCCGGTGGCCGGGGTGAACTGGGTCCGGGCCATGAAGACCATCATGCCGAGGGCGAGTTCGGCGACGGCGTTGGAGTTCTGTCCCGGGGTGTTCATCACGACGATGCCCTTGGCTCTGGCCGCGGCGAGGTCCACATTGTCGTAGCCGGCTCCTGCGCGGACGACGATCTTGAGCCGGGGGGCGGCGGCGATCACTTCAGCGGTCACCTTGTCGGAACGGATGATGAGGGCGTCGATGTCGGCGACCCCCTTCACGAGGTCGGCCTGATCGGGATATTTTTCCAGTTTCACCACCTCGTGACCCGCTTCGGTCAGAATCCCGGTGATCCCTTCCACGGCCTGAGCCGCAAAGGGTTTCTGTGTTGCTAACAGTACTTTCATTTTTTCAACGATTCAAATTCTTGCATGCAGGCGACGAGGGCGTCGACATCTTCCTGGGAGCAGGCATTGTAAAGCGAAGCGCGGAAGCCGCCGACGGAGCGGTGACCCTTGATGCCGACCATGCCCCGCTCCTTGGCGAAGGCAAAGAACTCATCCTGAAGATCTTCCTTTCCGGGAGCCATCACAAAGCAGACATTCATCAGGGAGCGGTCCTCCTTTTCGGCCGTGCCGACAAAGAGCGAATTGCGGTCAATCTCGTCGTAGAGGGTCCGGGCCTTGCGCTGGTTGATCTCGTAGATGGCCTCGACCCCGCCGATGCTCTTGATCCATTTCAGGGTCTCCTTCATCACGAAGATGGCGAAGACCGGCGGGGTGTTGAACATGGACAGCTTGTCGATATGGGTCCGGTAGTCGAGCATCGTCGGGATGTAGCGGCTGACCTTTCCCAGGGAGTCCTTCCGGATGATGGCGAAGATGACGCCGGCAGGGCCCACGTTCTTCTGGGCGCCGCCGTAGATGAGGTCGTACTTCGAAACGTCCACCGGCCGCGACATGATGTCGGAGGACATGTCGGCGATCAGCGGGACCGGGCAGTCCATATCCTCATGGATCTCGGTTCCATAGATGGTGTTGTTTGTGGTGATGTGGAGGTAATCCAGGTCCGCGGGGATTTCGAATCCCTTCGGAATATAGGTGTAATTCTTGTCCTTCGACGAGGCGATGGCATAGGCCTCCCCGATGCCCTGGGCCTCTTTCAGGGCCTTATGGGCCCATACGCCCGTGTCCAGGTAGGCCGCTGTCTTCTCCAGGTAGTTCATGGCCACATACAGGAACTGAAGCGAAGCGCCGCCGCCGAGGAAAACGACCTCGTGCGTGTCCGGAATATGGAGCAGCTCCCGCCAGAGGGCGCGGCACTCGTCCATCACGGCATCCCATTCCTTGGTCCGGTGGGAAATGCTGATCAGCGACACGCCGGTGCCGCTGAAATCTTTCAGGGCTTCGATAGTCCGGTCGATGGCCACCTGCGGCAGCAGGCAGGGACCGGCGTTGAATACATGTTTCTTTGACATAAAAAGAGGGATAATTATATGGTTTCTTGTATTACTGCGATATCTTTGAGCCGCTCCCGGAAGCTGTCGATGGCACTGAGCCGCACCCGGGAGCGGAGGCTGCAGCGTTCGCCGTACACCGGGTCCTGCGGGGCGATGCCCAGGTCCTTGAGCACTTTCATGACCGGGTTCATGCTGAGGTAGTCAAACTGGACCAGGAAGTGTTTCCCGGCGGTTTTTTCGATGATCCGGGCGTTGGAGAGGGCGTCCGCGGTGGAACTTTTGTAAGCCCGGATCAGCCCCGGAATGCCGAGTTTGATGCCCCCGAAATAGCGGACCACCACGACCAGCACGTCGCTCAGCGCGGCCGCGTCGATCTGGCCGAGGATGGGACGGCCGGCGCTGCCGGAAGGCTCCCCGTCGTCATTGGCACGGAAGGTCTCGCCCCTGTGGCCGAGGCGGTAGGCGTAGCAGTGATGGCGGGCGTCGTGGTATTCTTTTTTGAGGGCGGACACATGCTCCTTGACCTCCTGTTCGCTTTCCACAGGATAGGCAAGGGCAATGAAGCGGGAGCCATTGTCTTTGAAGAGGCCTTCAGAGGGCGATTCTATGCTCCTGTATGTGTCCTTCATTTCCATCTCGGTACGAAATTAGCGTTTTTTAAGATAATTTGCAATCGGGATGGAAAAATTGTGTATATTTGAACATAAAAACGATAGATATGGTTTTCGTTCTGAGAGTAAGTTTGTCCGGTATCAAAGGTTTCTTCCGGGTCTATCAGGTCCATGGAGATACCACATTATATACGTTCCACCGTCAGCTTCGCGCGGACCTGGAGTTCCCGCAGGACCAGCTGATCATGTTCAAGGCCCTCACGGCGGAGGGCGGGGTGGTCGGCCGCTACGGCCTCTTTGACCTGGGCTCCGGCACGGTCGACCAGGTGACGCTTGCCGCAGTGGTGAAAGCCGGTGCGAGCGCTTTCGTGTACTTCTACGACGTGACGAACCGTAAGTCTGTCAATATCACGGTGGAAGCCACGGTGGAGGGTCCCTCCGCCGCCACCGCGCTTTCCCCGGTGCTGGTGGAGGTCAAAGGGCCGAATCCCATCGAATTCGAGAACGGCTATGTCGCTTTCGAAGACCTTCCCGCCAAGGAACGCCATCTGCCCGGAGAAGGGGATGACGAGGACTATGACGACGAGGACGAGGAGGACGCAGAGCCGGAGGATGACGACGAGGAAGGCAAGGAAATCTACGACGAGAACGAGTGAGGCGCCTGGAAATCATTCTTGGGCCGACGGCGGTGGGAAAAACGGACTACAGTATTTCCCGCGCGCTGGAATGCGGGAGCCCCGTCATCTCCTGTGACAGCCGGCAGATTTTCCGGGAACTTTCCATCGGGACGGCCGTCCCGAGCGCGGAACAGCTGGCCGCCGTCCCGCATTTTTTTATCCAATCCCATTCCATCCACACCCCCTACACCGCCGGCATCTACGAAGCGGAGGCCCTGGAGCTGATTGAACGGCTTTTCGCCGAGGGACATGAAACCCTCATCGTCTCCGGCGGTTCCATGATGTACATCGACGCGCTCTGCTATGGACTGGACGACTTCCCGGAAGTGCCCATCCAACTTCGGGAGCATCTCATGGAATGCCTCCAGAGCGAGGGAGTGGGGGTCCTGGCGGAGCAGCTGAAGGAGATGGACCCCGAGACCTGGGCGGAAATCGACCGTTCGAACGGCCGCCGGGTCATCCGGGCGCTGGAAGTCTGCCTCTACACCGGGAAGCCTTTCTCCTCCTTCAAATCCCGCCGTTTCAAGGAACGCTCCTTCGACATCGTGAAAATCGGTCTGGACCGGCCCCGGGAGGAACTCTATGAACGCATCAATGCGAGGGTGCTCAGGATGATGGACGAGGGGCTCCTCGCCGAGGCGGAGCGGATGCTCCCGTACCGGAACCTTCCGGCCCTTCAGACCGTCGGCTACCGCGAACTCTTCGACTACTTCGACGGCAAGTGCGAGCTGGAGGAAGCCGTCCGCCGCATCCAGGTGGACACCCGCCACTACGCCAAGCGCCAGCTCACCTGGTGGCGCCGCGACCCCACCATCCACTGGATCAGCGCCATCCACTGACTCCCCGCCGAGTAAGTTTCCCGGCTCCCCGCCGGTTTCCCGCCCTGCCGAGTAAGGCTCCTCGCCCCTGACCCTCTGGCCGCCCCTCCAGTTTTAGCCCCTGGTGTCCATGGGCGCTTTCGTAACATACTAATGGACAGTTAGTTACAATCCATCCCATGGATACCCCTCCTGTTTTAGCCCCCGGTGTCCATGGACGCTTTCGTAACACTCTCATTAGCAGCCCGTTATAATATGCCCGATGGATAGCCCTCCAGATAGACTATAGACTGGACATCCTCATTACACCGGGGTGTCCAGCACGTCGCCCATCCGGCCGGTTTGCATTTCCCGATCAAAACACTTACCTTTGTATAAATACGAACTGACATGAAAACTACTTCTACGGCCGCGAAGGCCACCTGGATTTCCCTCGGCGTCGTCGCCCTCATCCTCTTTGTCATGACTTCCTGCTGCACCACCATCGACTCCGCGTCGGTCGGCATCAAGTTCAAGAAATGGTCCTCCAATGCGGCGCTCAAAGGCGGCGTGGAAGGGACCTGCCGTGGATGGGTCTGGTACAATCCCATCACCGAGAGCATTTTCGAATACCCGACCTACATCCAGCGGGTGACTTATGAACCCTTCACCGTCAACCCGAAGGATGCCGCCATCTTCTCCATGACCCCGACCCTGGCCTATCAGATTGACGAATCAAAGGCGGTTGACATCTTCGTCAAGTACCGCAAACCGGTGCGGGAACTGGAAATGGGCTATATCAATACCTGTATCTTCGAGGCCTACCGGACCTGCGCCAACAACTACACTTCCGACGAACTGATGGCCAACCGGGCCAAGTTCGAAGCCGAAGTGCGCGCCCGGCTGGACGAGTCCATGAACCGGGAAGGCTTTATCGTCCGGGAGTTCACGACGAAGATCGATCCGCCGGCCTCCCTGACTGCGGCCATCAATGCCAAGAACGAAGCAGTCCAGAATGCCCTCAAGGCCGAAAACAAGGTGAAAGAAGCAGAGGCTGAGGCAAAGATCGCCATCGCCAAGGCAAAGGGCGAGGCCGAAGCCCAGAAGATCCAGGGCGACGGCGAGGCCTACTACAACCGCGTCGTGGCGGCGTCCCTGAACGCCCTTCTGGTCCAGCAGTATGCCATTGAAAAGTGGAACGGCGAACTGCCGACCTACAACGGCTCCAACGCCCTTCCTTTCATCAACCTGAACAAATAGCGGCTGCACTACAAAAATAGTGCACAATAAATTTTCTTTCATCGGTCGCCCAAGGGTGGCCGATAATTTCTTATAAACCAGTTAATTACGAATAATCGTTTTCGCGTGTCAGGGAAATATCTTTCATGTCGTTGCCAAAGTGGAAAATGATAGCCAACTTTCCGGAAAAAACGATGATACGAAAAGATTATACCCCGCCGTTCGGCGCCGCCACCGGCATTTTTCAGTTTACTTCGAAGCATCTGGAAAGACACCTGCTCTTCCATCAGGACGCCGATTATGTTTTCGGTGTCAATTCCCTGGCCATCGGAACCGTGAAATTTCCTGTCCATCTGCTTTGTTACGTGCTGATGGACAGTCATCTGCACCTGCTCCTGGAGGGTTCATTCCCGGACTGCTGCGCCTACTATGACTGGGTCATGCTCCGGCTCGCCCGGATACTACGGGAGCAGTACGGTCTCCGGGACATCCTCCATTTGGGGGATGTGGACATTTCCGTGGTCGGGGACCCACAGATGTTACGCAATGAAGTTGCCTATCAACTTCGGAACCCCTACAAAGCGAGGGTATGCAGCCCACTGTCTTATCGATGGAGTGCGGCCGACGTGTTGTTCCGGGAGGATCTGGATTATGTCCGGGGCGAGCCCATCCCGGGCCCGGCGGAAGCGAGGGTGCTGTTCCATACCCGGCAGCATATTCCTTCCGACTGGGAGCACCGGAGCGGATGCCTGCTGAACAAATGCTTCGTGGATTACAGGCGCGTCCAGGCGCAGTTCGAGGGCTCTCTTCAGCTGTTCGACCTCCTGCGGAAATACGATTTGGAATCCATCGTCGCCCTGTCCCATGGGCTCGCGGAACAACTCCGTTTCACCGATTCAGAATTGATGGAAAGGGTCCACATCCTGTGCCGGGAGGAGTTTCATGTCGCCAACCCGCGGCAGCTGGACAGGAAATCATTGCTCCGGCTCGCCCGATCTCTCGCCCGCCGCTTCGGCGCTTCGAAAGCACAGATCGGACGGCTGCTGGGAATTGAGGGCGACGTGCTGGACGCCATGTTGTAACGAGGATGTCCAGTCCTGCAGGAGGGGCGTCCATGGGATGAATTGTAACTAATTGTCCATTAGTATGTTACAAAAGCGTCCATGGACACCGGGGGCTAAAACAGGAGGGCTGTCCATGGGATGTTTTGTAAGTGATTGAAAACGAGTGCGTTATGAATAGGCTGATGGATAGTGTCGGCAGCCTCGGGCAATCAGGAGGCAGTTACGAGGCGACTTCGCAGAGGAATTTGAGGCGGACGAGGCGGATTTCCTCTTCTTCGTAATCCCCGGACAGGGCGGCGAGGGCCTCCTGGAGCGAGTCTGACTGGGCGTCGTTCCGGAACCAGTCGAAGATCTCCTCGACGACTTCCTCGTCCAGGTGCTCCCGGATGTAGTAGTTCAGGTCCAGCCGCGTGCCGGTGGCGACGATGGCTTCGATTTCCGTCAGGACCTCGTCCTTGTCCAGCCCCTTGGCGGAGGCGATGTCTTCGAGGTCCATTTTCCGGTCCACGCTCTGGATGATATAGACTTTGTTGCCGCTCTTGGGGGCGACGGACTTCACGACAAAGTCGTCCGGGCGGATGATCTCGTTTTCCTCCACATAGCGGGCAATCAGATCCACGAAGGGGGCGCCGAACTTCCGGGCCTTTCCCTCTCCGACGCCCTGGCAGTTTCTGAGTTCCTCCAGCGTGATGGGATAGAGGATGGCCATGTCTTCCAGGGACGGGTCTGAGAAGACGACCCAGGGCTGGACTTTCTGGCGGTGGGCGACCTCCCGGCGGAGGTCCTTGAGCATCGGAAGGAGGACTGGGTCCCCTCCGCCCTGGCCGGGCGTAGGGGCGAGGTCGTCATCGTCGTCATCGCCGCCTTCGGAGAAGGTGCGGTCTTCGACGAGCATCAATTCCGAGGGATGGAGGTAGAACTCCAGGCCCTCGTCCGTCGCGGCGATCTCTCCGTAGCGTTCGATGTCCTTTTCCAGCAGGTGCAGGATCAGGCCCTGGTGGATGACGGCGGCCCAGAAGCGGACGGAATGGTCTTTCCCGGCGCCGAACAGTTCCAGGCGGTCGTGCTGGTAGGACTTGATCATGGCGTTGCTGACCCCGGCGAGAATGTTCGCGAGGTGTTCAATCTTGAAATGCTCCTTGAGCGTGTCCACGAGTTCGATCACCAGGCACATCTCCTCCCGGCCGTCAAAGCGCGGCTTGGGATGGACACAGTTGTCGCAGGCTCCGCAGTTTTCTTCCGTATACTGTTCTCCGAAGTAATTCAGCAGCAGTCTTCTGCGGCACTGGCTGGACTCGGCGTAAGCGACGGTTTCGCCCAGCAGCTGGCGGCCGATTTCCTGTTCGGCCACCGGCTTTCCCTGCATGAATTTCTCGAGTTTCTGGATGTCCTTGTAACTGTAATAGGTGATGCAGATCCCTTCCTGCCCGTCCCTTCCGGCGCGTCCGGTCTCCTGGTAGTAGCCTTCGATGCTCTTGGGAATGTCGTAGTGGATCACAAAACGCACGTCCGGCTTGTCGATGCCCATGCCGAAGGCGATGGTCGCGACAATCACGTCGATTTCCTCCATCAGGAACTTGTCCTGGTTCTCCGCCCGGGTCTTCGCGTCCAGGCCGGCATGGTAGGGAAGGGCCCGGATGCCGTTGATCGAAAGAAGCTGGGCGAGTTCTTCCACCTTCCGGCGGCTCAGGCAGTAGACGATGCCGCTCTTGCCGGGATTCTGCCGGATGAAGCGGATGATGTCCTTTTCGGGTTCCACCTTGTCGCGGACTTCATAATAGAGGTTCGGCCGGTTGAAGGAGGACTTGAAGATGGCGGCGTCCTGGATCCGGAGGTTCTTGAGGATGTCACTCTGGACTTTCGGGGTCGCGGTCGCCGTCAGGGCGATGACGGGCGCGCTCTGGATCTGGTCGATGATGGAGCGGATCTTCCGGTATTCCGGCCGGAAATCATGGCCCCATTCCGAAATGCAGTGCGCCTCGTCCACGGCATAGAACGCAATGTGGGTCTCCTTCAGCAGGGCGATGTTCTCTTCCTTGGTCAGCGACTCGGGCGCGACATACAGGAGTTTCGTCACGCCGCTGCGGAGGTCTTCCTGGACCTCCGCGATCTGCGTCCGGCTGAGCGAGGAGTTCAGGAAATGGGCGATGCCCTCTTCGCCGGAAACAAAGCCCCGGATGGCGTCCACCTGGTTTTTCATCAGGGCGATCAGCGGGGAAATCACGACGGCGGTTCCATCCATCACCAGGGCCGGAAGCTGGTAGCAGAGGGATTTTCCGCCCCCGGTCGGCATCAGGACAAAGGCGTCTCCGCCCCCGACAAGATGCTGGATGACCGGGAGCTGGTCCCCCTTGAAACTGTCGTAGCCGAAGAAGGCCTTGAGTTTAGCATGGAGCCGGGAGGAGTCGATGTTCATGGGCGCAGAACTTGTTTCTGCCAATTTAGTGATTTTCCATCTCAATTCCAAATTTTTCCGTCGCCGGGAAAGATAAACAACAAAAATTACCGGAATTGAGAAAAAACTTGTAAATTTGCAAGATTCCGGATTGTAACGCCGGAATGAATGGACAAACACTTAAATTTTTATACTTATGCGTATTTCCAAGATTTTCGCCGCTGCGGCAGCAACGCTCCTCGTGGTGGCATGCGGCACCCCCGCCGCAGAAGGCAGCAAGGAAGCCCAGGCTTTCCTGCCCACCAAGTCCCAGATTGACTCCGCCAGCTACCTGATCGGCGTGAACTTCGGTTCCTGGATCAAGGGCAACAACTTCGGCGAACTCAACTACAGCGAGATTGTCAAGGGTATGAAGGATTGGATGAAGGCCAAGGGCACGCCCCAGGACAGCACCTTCTTCGCCCAGTTCAAGGTCGATCCCAACGAGATGAACACCGTGCTGGACAACTTCGTCCAGAAGCGCCGTTCCTACACCAAGGCCCTCAACACCGAGAAGGGTGAGGCTTACATCGCCTCCTTCTTGAAGGAAGAGGGTGTCCAGCAGACCGAGAGCGGTATCGCCTACAAGATCCTCGAGGCCGGCAGCGACGTGAAGGCTGTCTCCGACAAGGACACCGTGTGGGTGGACTACAAAGGAACCCACCTCGACGGCACGACCTTCGATGAGAACAAGGACATCAACTTCTCCCTGAACCGCGTGATCAAGGGCTGGACCGAGGGTATGAAGCTCGTCGGCGAAGGTGGCCACATCATCCTGGTCATCCCGGGTGAACTCGCTTACGGCGAGTATGGCAACCGGGGCATCGAGCCCAACGAGACCCTCGTCTTCGACGTGACCGTCAACAAGGTCGGCGCCTATGTCGAGCCGGTCGAGGAGCCTGTCAAAGCGAAGAAAGGTAAGAAATAGTCATCATGGCACTCGAAATTGAAGGAACCCTCCGGCAGAAATTAGCCGCCCAGTCCGGGACCTCCGCAAGGGGTGCCTGGTCGAAGCAGGAATTCATCCTGGAATATCCTGACGGCAATTTCACGGCCCAGGTCTGTTTCACCGCCTTCGGGACGGAGAAAGTCGCCGAACTGGACAAGTACAATCCCGGCGACAAGATCAAGGTCTCCTTCAACCTTCGCAGCCGCGAGTTCAACGGCCGCTGGTACACGGACTTGCAGATCTGGCGCATCGCCCCTGCCGGCACTCCCTCGCCCCAGGGCGCTTACGCTCCGGCCCCGGCACAGCCCTCCGGCTATGCCGCCACGCCGACCCCGCCGCCTGCACCCGCCGTCCCGGCCCCGACCGTGGAAGACATGCCCGCCGCTGAAGGCGAAGATGACCTGCCCTTCTGAGGAAGCTGCGGCCTGAGGTCGCCGTTTCCGCCTGATTTTCCGCCCGACAGCATCCCGCTGCCGGGCGTTTTTGTCCTCATACGGGGACGCATAATTTCAAAATCGCTCTAAAATGATTATCTTTGCATGATATGGATTTTGTACGGAATATCATCATTCTGGCCATCGCCCTCCTGCTGATGGTCAAGGGACGTTTCTTCGGCATCGTCCTGGGCCTTCCCCTGGCGCTTTGGGCCGGAGCGGGCCTTCGGCGTCAGATCCTGCTGAAAAGGGCCCGGAAGCGCGCTGAGGCGGCCTCCCCGGCTCCGTCAGACAACAAGATAACCATCACGGACCTGTCGGACGTGAAAGAAGTGGAAGTAGAGAAAGAGGCATGATTCCCAAGGAGACAGTAGACCAGATTCTGGACGCGACCCGTATCGAAGAGGTCGTGGGGGATTTTGTCACCCTGAAGCGTCAGGGCGGCAGCTACTGGGCGTGCTGTCCCTTCCACCATGAAAAGTCGCCTTCGTTCCATGTGGTCCCCTCCCGCGGCATCTACAAATGCTTCGGCTGCGGCAAGGCCGGCAGCGCCGTGGGCTTTTTGATGGACTACGAGCGCATGAGTTATGGCGAGGCCCTGAAATACCTGGCCGACAAGTACCATATCGAGGTCCATGAGAAAGAGGAGACGGCAGAGGAAATCGCCGCCCGCCAGCACAACGAAAGCCTCCATCTCGTATCCGACTTCGCCCTGGAGTTCTTCCGGGAGCAGTTGAAGCAGGGGGAGGGACGTGCCGTCGGCTTCCAGTATTTCCGTTCCCGCGGCCTGCTGGATGAGACCATCGAGCAGTATGGCCTCGGATGGGCTCCTTCCACCCGTGATGCCTTGACGACGGCCGCCCTGGAAAAGGGCTACAAGAAAGAGTATCTCGTCGAGACAGGGCTTTCTTCCGAGTGGGAGGACGGTTCGGTCCATGACCGTTTCTACGACCGGGTGATTTTCCCGATCCATTCGGTCAGCGGCCGGGTCATCGCCTTCGGCGGCCGGACCCTCAAATCCGGTGATGAGGCCAAGAAAATCGGCAAGTACGTCAACTCCAAGGAGTCCGAAATCTATGTCAAGAACCGGGCACTCTATGCCCTCTGGCAGGGAAAGAACGAAATCGCCCGGCAGGACAAGTGCATCCTGGTGGAGGGCTACCTGGATGTCCTTTCGATGCACCAGCTCGGCATGAAGAACGTCGTCGCCTCCTGCGGCACTTCCCTCACGGAGGAGCAGGTGCGGCTTATCAAGCGCTTTACCGAGAACGTCACGGTCATCTACGACGGCGATTCGGCCGGCATCCATGCGACCCTCCGGGCGATCAACCTGATCCTGAAGGAGGGGATGAACGTCAAGGCCGTCCTCCTCCCCGACGGGGACGATCCGGATTCTTTCTCGCAGAAGCATACCCTCGAGGAGGTGCGCAGCTTCATCGAGGAGCACGAGGTGGACTTTATCGAGTTCAAGGCCGCTCAGCAGCTGGATCCGGTGGGAGACGATCCCCTCGCGCGGGCCAACCTCATCAACGACGTTGCCGACACGGTCGCCCTGATTCCGGACGGAGTCAAGCGTGCGGTGTTCCTGGAGGCGGCGGCCCGGCGTTTCCGTGTGGACGAAGACCTGCTGCAGGCGAGAATCCGCGTCACGAGGGAAAAGATAGCTTCGGAAAGCCGTGCTTCGGTCCGCCGGGAAGAGACGCCTGCGGCCTCTGAGAGCGGCCCCACCGTTCAGACCCCTTCCGCCAGCTTCCAGCCCCGCCGGCAGGATCCGCTGGTCAGTGACCCGCTCCTGGCTCCTTCCGAGGAGGAACTGCTGGGCTTTATCCTCGCGGACGGCATGGAGCCTCTTGCCTTCGAGTCGGATTCGGAATTCTACGACCCGGAAGGGGCGCAGAATGTTGCCGAGTTCATCGACGCAGCCCTCGGTGCGGACCAGATCGTCTTCTCCAACGAGGCCTTCCGGCGGACCTATGACGCTTATTTCGAGCGCTATGACAAGGGAATGGACCAGGAACAGATTCTCCGGGAGCTGCTGGACGGGGAGGACCGGGAAGTGGCGGCCGTGACCGCCCGCTGTGCCTTCCAGAAATACGAAATTTCGGTCAAGAACTTCTCCTCGGCCCTGACGGCCAAGGCTTCCTGGCTGGTCATTTACGTCCCGAAGGCCATTCTCGCCTACCACATCAAGCGGCTGGAAGGCCGTCAGAACGCCCTGACCCGGGAACTCTCGGACGCTCCGGTGGAGCGGCAGGTGGAAATCATGGCCGAAATGGGCAAAATCAACAGCCTCATCAAACGCATCAATATCAAATTGGGTAGAATCAGAAAAGAGTAAAGATATGAGTTTCAAGCGAACCCTCGTGACCTGTGCGCTTCCCTACGCGAATGGTCCTGTCCATATCGGCCATCTGGCCGGCGCCTACATTCCCGGCGACATCTATGTCCGTTACCTGCGCCTGCGGGGCGAGGATGTCGTCTTCATCTGCGGCTCGGACGAGCATGGCGTGCCCATCACCCTCAAGGCGAAGGACGAGGGGGTGACCCCGCAGGACATCGTGGACCGCTACCACAAGATTATGAAGGACGCGTTCACGGGCCTCGGTATCAACTTTGACATCTATTCCCGCACCTCGTCCGAGGTCCATGCCCGGAATGCCTCGGCGTTTTTCCGGAAGCTCTACGACCAGGATGATTTCATTACCCAGGAGAGCGAGCAGCTCTATGACGAGAAGGCCGGCATGTTCCTGACGGACCGTCTGATCGAGGGCATCTGCCCCAAGTGCGGCAATCCCCGCGCCTACGGGGACCAGTGCGAGAAGTGCGGCTCGACCCTCAGCCCGGAAGAACTCCTGGAGCCGAAGTCCCGGCTCAGCGGGGAGCCTCCGGTCAAGAAAAAGACCAAGCACTGGTACCTGCCGCTGGACCGCTATGAGCCCTGGCTCCGGGAGTGGATCCTGGAGCAGCACAAAGAGTGGAAGACCAATGTCTATGGACAGTGCAAGAGCTGGCTGGACGGCGGACTGCTGCCCCGTGCCGTGACCCGCGACCTGGACTGGGGCGTCCCGGTTCCCGTCGAGGGGGCCGAGGGCAAGGTGCTCTATGTCTGGTTCGACGCCCCGATCGGCTATATCTCCAACACCCGGGAACTGCTCCCGGAGAGCTGGGAGAAGTGGTGGAAGGACCCCGAGACCCGTCTCGTGCATTTTATCGGCAAGGACAACATCGTCTTCCACTGCATCGTCTTCCCCTCCATGCTCAAGGCGGAAGGGGAGTATATCCTGCCGGACAATGTGCCTTCCAACGAATTTCTGAATCTGGAAGGGGAAAAGATTTCTACCTCCCGGGGCTGGGCGGTCTGGGTCCATGAATATGAGAAGGACTTCCCGGGCGAAGAGGATGTGCTGCGCTATGTCCTCACGGCCAATGCGCCCGAGACCAAGGACAACGACTTCACCTGGAAGGACTTCCAGAGCCGGAACAACAGCGAGCTGGTGGCGGTGTTCGGGAACTTCGTCAACCGCGCCGTGGTGCTGACCGGGAAGTATTTCGGCGGGCGGGTCCCTGAAAACCTCAAGCCGGAAGCGGTTGACGCAGAGACGCTTTCGTCCATCCGTCCCTGCCGCGAAGCCCTGGAAAAGTATATCGAGACCTATCATTTCCGCGAGGCGCTCAAGGAGGCGATGAACATGGCCCGTATCGGTAACAAGTACATCTCCGACATGGAGCCCTGGAAGGTGGCGAAGACGGATATGGACCGCACCGCGTCCATCCTCTATACCTGCCTGCAGATTTGTGCGGACCTCTCCATCGCTTTCGAGCCGTTCACCCCGTTCTCGGCCGAGAAACTGCGCGGGATCCTCCGGGTCGGCATCGACGCCGGACGGGACCATCGCGCCGGCGAGGGCACCCCGACGGTGAATTTCTACGCCCCCGGCGAAGGCAAGGCGGTCCATACGCTCCCGGCGGAAGGCTGTGGGGGGCAAACCGACTCAGCAGTCGCTCCGGCCTCTGAGCTTGTGCTGCGCTGGGCGGATCTTGGAGCGGCGGAACTCCTGCCTCCGGGCCACGAGCTCGGCGAGGCCATCCTGCTGTTCCGCAAGATCGAAGACGCTGAAATCAAGGTCCAGACCGACCGCCTGGAAAAGATCAAGGCCGAGCGGGAAGCCGCCGAAGCGGCCCGCGAGGCGGCCGAGGCCGCGAAAAAGGTCGAGCCGCAGAAGGAGGAAGTCTCCTTCGAGGACTTCGGCAAGATGGACATCCGCACCGCGACGGTCCTTGCCGCCGAGCGGGTCCCGAAGACCGACAAACTGCTGAAACTGACCATTGACACGGGCATCGACAAGCGGACCATCGTCTCCGGCATCGCCGAGTTCTACAGCCCTGAAGACATACTCGGAAAGCAGATCTGTATCCTCGCGAACCTCGCGCCCCGCACCATCCGGGGCATCGAGTCCAAGGGCATGATTCTCATGGCGAAGCAGGGAGACGGCAAGATGCGTTTCATCACCCCCGCCGAAACCCTCGCCAACGGAGCCCAAATCGGGTAGGGTCCCCGCTTCAGCCCCCGGCTGCTGGCAGAGTCAGACGGCTATTTCGTCACAATTACTTCGAGGGCCTGGCTGACGGGACCCTGAGGGGCATCGACGACAAAGGCGGAGCCTTCGATGCGGCCCTGGACAGTCTGTCCGTTGACGGTCACCTTTTTCGGCGCTTTTGTCACGCCTTCGAAAACGAGGCTGAGGGTGCGGGTCGCGGGGGCGCCTTTGTAGGTACCTTTGCGGGGGGCGACATGGACACGGATGCGGCTGAGAGAGGCCTCTTTCGTAAGGAGCGTCGTGGCGTAGTCGTTGACATAGTTCTGCGAGGTGCCGTCGTCTTCATAGCGCTCGTAGGAGGACTTCCCGTTTCCGGGAATGACGAGGATACGCCACGCGTCGGTCGGGTCCTGGAGGTTCTGGATGCCTTCAGCGGCCAGGGGGATGATGCTCCCGGCCTTGACATACCAGGGGTTCTCGTCGATGGTGTAGTAAAGCGTCTGGATGGACCCGCCCTTCATCATCTTGTGATGGGCCATGTCGTACCAGTCACTGCCGGCGGGGAACCACATCTTCCGATCGGTCTTGCCGCTGGCCTTGTCCATGGGCTGGCAGAGGGCGGTCGCGAGGATCTTGTCGCCGAAGAAGAATTCCTCCTTCCAGGTGTAGGCCTTCTCCTCTTCCGGATACTCGTAATAGAGCGGACGGCAGAGGCTGACACCCGTATCGTAGGTTTCCCGGGCCGCGTCGTAGATGTACGGGGTCAGGGCATAGCGCAGTTCGATGGCCGCCTTCATATAAGGATAATGCTCCGGATAGGCCCAGATCCGGCGGTCCAGGTTCGCATTCTGCGTGGAGTGGGTCTTGAAAATCGGGGTGAACACACCGTACTGGATCCAGCGGGTGAAGAGCTCCGGATCCGTCCTGTGCTTGTTGCCGCCATGCTGCTGGTGGCCGCCGATGTCATGGCCCCAGTAGCCGTAGCCGACGTTCGAGGAGGTCGCCGTGAACCAGGGGAGGAAGGCGAGCACGTTCCAGTCTTCGTAGGTGTCGCCGCTGAAACCGAGCTGGTAACGATGGCTCCCGAGGCCGCCCCAGCGGTGGTAGATCAGCGGCCGCGGGGCATCGAGACCCAGCGAGGCGCTCTGGCGGACCTTGTCATTGAAGAAGGTGAAGTTGCACCAGTAGGTGTTCGAAAGGTCCTTCACATAGCGGTCTTCCCGCCACTGCTGCCAGTCCAGCCACCAGAAGTCCACGCCCTGGCGCTCCAGCGGATGAATCACCGAGTTGAAATAGGCGTCGGCCCATTCTTTCTGGGAAAGCCGGAAGGGAACGGGCGCGCGGTGGCCGGGCTTTCCGACCGCCTTGTCCACGCCCTGGAACTGCCAGGGACCGTCATAGACATAGCCCTTCGGCCCGTCATAGTCGTCGGTCCGGGAGAGATAATCTTCCACGAAACGCTCGTAGCAGTCTTCCAGCGGGCGGATGCCGGAGGCCGGATGGAGGTTCAGCGATGTCTTGAGCCCCATCGCGTGGAGATCGTGCAGCGTTCCTTCCGGATCCGGGAAGAGATCCCGGTTCCAGGTATAGCCCGTCCAGCCGGGTCTTTGCCCGAACTCGTCCGGACCCTTGCGCTGCTTGAGGTCTTTCCAGGTCAGGTGCCAGTCCATGTCGATGATAAACACGTCGAGGGGAATCTCCTTTTCCCGCATGGTCGTGGCGAGGTCCATCACCTCGTCGTCGGTGTAGATCCAGTAACGGCTCCACCAGTAGCCGAGGGTGTATTTCGGCGGCAGGGGAATCCGTCCGGCCACCTTCGTGAAATCCTTGAGTGCCCCTTTGTAGTCGTGTCCATAGGCAAAGAGATAGAGGTCCTTCCGCTCGCCCTCCGGCCGCTCGGCCACCCAGGCTCCCCAGTCGGAATCGTCCTTCACCAGAAGGTGCCGCTCACTTTCGTCCACCACAGCCCATCCGTCGCGGGAGAGGATGCCGTTTTCCATTTCGGTCTCGGTCTTGCTGAGTTTCGAGAAGCCATGGCAGCCGTCCAGGGTCCGCGTCGTGCCCTTGAGGTTCCCGCTCTCATCCGCTCCGGGCACCCATGTAACCGTCTTTCCGCCCATTTTGAAGCGGACAGAAAGGCTTTCCGCCGTAAAAGGACCGCCCTTGTAGACAAGGGTCAGCTTGTCGGTTTTGAGGGTCAGGACCCCGCCCTTTTCGCTATGGGAAAAGGCAGGAACCGGCAGATTGCGGTTGACGATGGCGAGGGTGGCTTGGTCTTCGAAGACCCCGTTCTGGGCCCATTCCATCCGGACCAGCCGGTCCGTCAGGACGGTAAAGCGGGCGTTACCACTGGTTACGATGGCCCCGGGGGCCGCGACAGGATTGTTTTCCGCCTGGATGGCCAGGGAACAGAAGAGCGCCGCTGCGGCAAGCAAGAATTTTCTCATAGTATCTGATTATTTGCAGTATGCACACAAATATACAAATAATTGACGAACTTTTTTTATCTTTGGAATTATGAAACGGATGATACAGATTCTTTGCCGCAATGACGGGCGGTATTACGAGGTGGCGGAGGGCAGTTCGCTGCGGGAACTGTCGGACGCAGTGTGCCCTCAGTCCACGGATCCGAAAAGCGGGAAGCGCTATCCGGTCCTCGCTGCCCTGGTGGACCACAAGCTCAAGTCGCTGGATTTCACGATCTTCTACCCCCATGAAGTCCTCTTCATCGGCTTTAACCATCCCGACGGCCGGCGGACCTACATGCGCTCGCTCGCTTTCGTGCTCCAGCGCGCCGTCCGCTCCCTGATGCCTGACAAAGTACTGAAAATCAACCATTCCCTTCCGAGCGGGATGTACTGCAAACTGCGCGGCGAACGGATCTCGGACGAAGACATCCTCCGCCTCAGGGAAGAAATGCGCCGCCTTATCGCCGAGGACCTTCCTTTCACCAAGCGGAAAATCCACTCTGCGGAGGCCGAAGCCATCTTCCGCGCCCAAAAGCAGCCGCTGAAGGCGGATCTGATCCATTCGGTCGGCCGCTACTTCTGGTCTGTCTATACCCTGGACGGGGTGGACGACAGTTTCCATGGACCCCTGGTCCCCTCGACGGGCTATCTGAAAGTCTTCGACCTCATGCCCTTCCACCATGGATTCTGCCTCCAGCCCCCTTCTGACGAAGACATCACCCGGACCATCCCGCGCGTCAAGCAGATGAAACTGACCGTCACGCTGAAAGACTACGGCGCCTGGTGCAAGACCACGGGCATCGTCAGCGTGGGCGCGCTGAACCGCTGCCTCCTGGAAGGTGGCGCCGTCCGGCTTATCAACCTCTGCGAAGCCCGCCAGGAACGGAAATACGCTGCCGTGGCTGACAAGATCTACGCCGAGCGGGAGCGCCTCAAAATCGTCTTTCTCGCAGGGCCCTCCTCCAGCGGGAAGACCTCCTCGTCCCTCCGCCTGGCCCAGCAGTGCAAAGTGCTCGGGCTCAATCCGAAAGTCATCGAACTGGACAATTATTTCGTTTCCCGGGATCGGACCCCGGTCGACGAGGACGGAAACTACGATTTCGAGGCCCTGGAGGCGATGGACCTGGAACTGCTGGGACAGCACCTGAACACGCTTCTCAGCGGCGGGGAAGTGGAACTTCCGCGCTACGATTTCAAGCAGGGGAGACCCTTCTTCGAAGGGAAACGGATGTCACTGGAGGAGAACGACCTCCTGATCATGGAAGGAATCCATGCCCTGGACCCTGCCATGGTTCCCTCGGTGGACCCTTCGCGCATCTACCGGATCTATGCCTCCGCGCTGACTTCCTTGAAACTGGACGAGAACTGCTGCATCTCCACGACGGACAACCGCCTGCTGCGCCGCATGGTGCGGGACAACCGCGTGCGGGGCATCACCCCGGAAGATACCATCCTGCGCTGGAGTTCGGTCCGCCGGGGCGAAAACAAATACATCTTCCCCTTCCAGGAGAACGCCGATGCCCAGTTCAATTCGGCCCTGCTGTATGAACTGCCGCTGCTGAAGTATTATGCCGAGCCCCTGCTGCGGCGGATCCACCCCTCCTCCGATGCCTACACGGAAGCGGTACGATTCCTCAAGTTCCTGGATTATATCGTGGCGCTGACCCCGTCTGAGATTGCCGCCATCCCGCCGACCTCCATCATGCGGGAGTTTATCGGCGGACAGACGCTGTAGTAAGGGGAAGTGGGCGATGGCGGATTCGAACCGTCGACCCCCTGCTTGTAAGGCAGGTGCTCTGAACCAACTGAGCTAATCGCCCGTAAGGGATTGCAAAGGTAAGAATTCTTTTTTATTTCGCAAAATGGTCGTACCTTTGTGTGATGCGAAAAAAGGAATATATCGAGGTCAGGGGGGCGCGGGCCAACAACCTGCAGCACATCAACGTCAGCATTCCCCGGGGCGAATTCGTGGTCGTGACCGGCCTGTCGGGTTCGGGGAAATCTTCGCTGGCCTTTGATACCATCTATGCAGAGGGGCAGCGCCGCTATATGGACACCCTCTCGACCTATGCCAAGCATTTTATGGGCATCCTGGAAAAGCCTGAGGTCGAGGAGATTACCGGTCTGAGCCCGATTATCGCCATTGAGCAGAAGACCACCGGCAGCAACCCCCGTTCGACGGTCGGGACCATCACGGAGATCTACGACTTCCTGCGCCTGCTGTATGCCAAGGGCTCCCGCGCCTTCTCGCCCGAAAGCGGCCGCGAGATGGTCCGCTACACCGACGAGCAGATTGTGGACCTGGTGATGAAGCGCTACCAAGGGCAGCGGTGCTATCTGCTTGCTCCGCTTGTGCGCGGCCGAAAGGGGCATTATCGCGAACTCTTCGAGCAGTACCGCCGCCGGGGTTTCACCCATGCCCGGATCGACGGGGAGATCGTGGAACTCGCGGAAGTCGAGGCCCTGGACCGCTACAAGCCCCATTTCATCGAAATCGTCGTGGACCGGCTGAAACCGGAGGCCGGAGATGACAAGCGCATCCGGGAGTCGGTGGCCCAGGCGCTCAACCTCGGCAAAGGCTCCGTCGCCGTCCTGGATGCCGAAAGCGGGGAACTTCGCCACTTTTCCAAGCACCTCGTGGACCCCGAGAGCGGCGTGTCCCTCCAGGAACCCCAGCCCCATACCTTTTCCTTCAACTCTCCGCAAGGCTATTGCCCCCATTGCAAGGGGCTCGGGACCATCGTCAATGTGGACATGGACGCCATCATCCCGGACCGGGGCCGCTCGATCGCCGACGGCGGCATCACCCCGCTCGGCCGGATTCGGGAAAGCCGGAAATTCGATGTCATCCGCTCCATTGCCCGGAAATACAATTTCTCGCTCTACGACCCCATCGCCGCCCTGCCGGACGAAGCCGTGACCCTGCTGATCTACGGCTCGGACGAACTCTTCCGGGTCGGGGAGGGCAACCTCTCGGAGATGGAAAGCTGGGAGGGGGTGATCGACACGATTGAAGATACCGTCGTCTGTCCCCGGTGCGGGGGAACCCGCCTCAGCGGGGAAGCGCTGTGCTTCCGGATCGACGGGAAGACCATCGCCGAAGTCTCCGAGATGGAAATGTCGGAGCTCCGCGCCTGGTTCGACGAAATCCCCAAAGGCTTCAGCGAGCGGGAAAAACAGGTCTCCCGGGACATCCTGAAAGAACTCCGGGAAAGGGTCCAGTTCATGCTGGACGTGGGTCTGGATTATCTTTCGCTCTCCCGCGCGACCGCTTCGCTCTCCGGCGGGGAAAGCCAGCGCATCCGCCTCGCGACGCAGATCGGCTCCAAACTGGTCAATGTCCTCTATATCCTGGATGAACCCTCCATCGGCCTCCACCAGAAAGACAACCGCAAACTGATTTCCTCGCTGGAGGCGCTCCGGGATGCGGGCAATTCGGTGATGGTCGTGGAACATGACGCGGAGACGATGCTGCGCTCGGACTGGCTCGTGGACATCGGTCCCGGCGCCGGGGAAAAGGGCGGGAGGGTCTGTGTCAGCGCCCCGGTCGGTGCGCTGCTCTGGGGCGAAGCCATGGACCCCGATACGGCCGCCCACACCGTTGTCGGCCCCTCCGTGACCCTGGATTACCTCCGGGGGGACAAGTCCATCCCGGTACCGAAAAAACGCCGCAAGGGAAACGGGCAGTACCTGACGCTGACGGGTGCGAGGGGCAACAACCTCCAGGGGGTGGACATCCGCATCCCGCTGGGCTGTTTCGTCGGCGTGGCGGGACTCAGCGGCAGCGGCAAGTCCTCGCTCATCAACGAGACCCTGGTGCGGGCGCTCCGGCAGAAATTCTACCGCAGCAAAGAACGGCCGCTGCCTTACGGAAGCCTCGAGGGAATCGAGCATATCGACAAACTCATCGAAATCGACCAGGCACCCATCGGACGGACCCCGCGGAGCAATCCGGCGACGTTCACGGGGGTGTTCAACGATATCCGTCTGCTGTTCGAGCAGACCCCGGACGCAAAGGTCCGCGGCTTCAAGGCCGGAAGGTTCTCTTTCAACGTCCCGGGCGGCCGCTGCGAAGAGTGCAAGGGCGCCGGTATCAAGGTCATCGAGATGAATTTCCTGCCTTCGGTCCATGTTCCCTGCGAGCAGTGCCGGGGGCGCCGTTACAAGGACGATACGCTCGCGGTCCGCTACAAGGGAAAGAACATCAACGACGTGCTGGAAATGCCCATTGCCGAGGCCTATGAATTTTTCAAGCCGGTGCCGAAGATTGCCGCCCGGCTCAAGGCGCTGCTCGACGTGGGGCTGGGGTATGTCCATCTGGGCCAGAGTGCCGTGACCCTTTCCGGCGGGGAAAGCCAGCGGATGAAACTGGCGGCGGAACTTTCGCGTCCGTCCACGGGCAATACCCTCTACCTGCTGGACGAGCCCACGACAGGCCTCCATTTCGAGGATATCAAAGTCCTGCTGGGAGTGCTGGACCGCCTGGTGGAAGCCGGCAATACGGTCCTCGTGATCGAACACAACCTGGACGTCCTGAAAAGCGTGGACTATCTCTTCGACATGGGCCCGGAAGGCGGGCGCCGCGGCGGACGGATCGTCGCCGAAGGGACGCCCGAGCAGCTCGCCCGCAATCGCCGTTCGGTCACAGGGCCCTTCCTGAAAGAGGTGCTGTAGCCTCGTAACGGTCCAGTGCCGCGGCCATCAGTTCCCGCCCTTTTTCCGCGATTTCCGCTCCCCGTCCGTAATCCGAAATGGCCGAATAGGCGTCGAAGGGCATCTCGACGAGGATGTCCGGTGGATTACAGCGGACGGCGAGCCGGGCAAGACTGTGGTTCATCAGGCTGAAGGAACGGTCCAGGATCGTATAGTAATTGTCGTCCGCATCGGTCGGTATGCGCCGGGAACGGCTCTGGCTAACCAGTTCCCGCGCCGCCCGGCGTTCTTTCACCAATTCCTGCCCCCGGGCGCCGACAGCCTTGACCCGTTCGATGAGAGAACCCTTGACCGACAGCGCGGCTTCCGTCATGCGCATTTCTTCTTCCGTCAGCCGTTCCCTTTCCTGGAGGAAGAGGTTGATATGCTCTGCATCGACGGCATTGACATTGAAGCCGACGAGCAGGTCCTCCCCGCTGCGTGCCACGCGGTCGAGCGGGAAGGTATTGACCACCCCGCCGTCCACCAGGGTCCGATGGCCCATTTTGACCGGCCGAAACATGGACGGAATCGAGATGGACGAGCGGATGGCATCGAACAGCGGCCCTTCGCGGAAGACGATTTCCTCGCCGGTATACAGGTCGGTGGCCACGGCGCAGTAGGGGATGGAGAGCGAGCGGATATCCACGTCCGGAACGACTTTCTTGATGGCCTCGATGACCCTTTCGCCTTTGACGAGGTAGCGGCGGCTGATGGAAACATCCATCAGGGCCATGACCTTGAAATTGTCCAGGGCGAAGAGCCATTGCTTGAAGGCGTCCAGGGCGCCGGCCGCATAGATGCCGCCGACCAGCGAGCCCACGGAGGAGCCGGCGACGGACGTGATGCGGTAGCCGCGGGAGAGGAGTTCTTCGATGGCCCCGATGTAGGCGAATCCGCGCGGACCTCCGCTGGACAGGACCAGCGCAATGTCTTTTCTTTGCATGTCCATGGACGATTTGTACAAAGATACACTTTTGTCGGGAAAAAAGGCTAAATTTGCCGTATGAAACTGAATGATAAGAAAGAGATGGCCGGTGTGTATTTCGCCGTGTCGTGCTGCATGTTGCTGATTGCCTGCAATGTAGCCGTGTTCGCGCTGACGCCGCGCATCGTCGCGCCCCTCGCCATCATCCTGTCCAATGCCATCACCCTCCTGCTGATGTTCCTGTCGGTGAGGCCGGTCAACAAGCTCATCCAGAGAGAGTTCTCCCGAAGCGCCGAAGAGCTGCTCCGGCAGCAGAAAGAAGAGGAGGCGCTCACCTCCCGCGTCCGGGAACTGGAGGACCGGAACCGTGAGCTGGAGAGCCGCATCGACACGCAGTCCCAGCTTGCCGCCGTCCCCAGGAACCTGAACTTCACCTTCAAGGTCGAGACCATGACCTACGACAAGACGGGCTATGTCGTCAAGGAAGAAACCCTGGACAAGTTCATGGACGATCCGGCCTACAAACTCGCCGACAAGAACGGTTTCCTGGACCGGGTTTCCCGCTGGTTGGACGACAGTGCCCATCCGGGCGTGAAGAAGGTCCTGTACATCGGAAAATACGATATCCGCGCCTCCATCGGCATCGATTTCACGAAGATCAAGTTCGCCCAGAGTTCCGACGGAATCACGCTGTTCGGCGTCAAGTTTACCAAACTCAATGACCTCAAGATTGACAGCAGCGAGGATGACGTGAACCACTGCTGGCTGCTGAACGAGTCCGAACTGGGCACGTCCATCAACCAGAATCCCCTGTACAGCGAGTTCACCGAGGAGTATGCGCGAGTTCGGGGGGAAGAAACCCGCCAGACCCTGGAAGGGGAGGTGGAGGGGCTCTGTGCCCATTATACCGAGGTTTTCCGCCGTTCCTTGTCCGACCGCTATCCCGGGATTTCTTTCGTGGACCATATCGAAGATTCTTCCGCCACCTGGTACTCCCTCAAGGACCATATCCGGGACGAGCGCATCTACCCCCTCGCCGCGAACATGTTCCTGATGGCCGACGTGCTGAGCGGCAGCGGCTCCCGGGTCGTTTCTATTTGACGATTTCTATGTATATTTGCAAGATGAAAAAGACAATTCTCGTAACCATAGCCCTGCTTTGCGGCCTGATGCTTTTCGGCCAGGGCAAGGTGAAGACCCGGAAATATCTCCTGTCGGATTTCACGGACAAGATTACCAAGGTGGTCCTGCCCGGGAACGGAATCCTCGAAAGCGCCCTGCGCCAGGAGGTGACCGACCGCTGGACGGCGTCCCCCTTCGAGTTCTGCACCCTGGAGGAATTCGAACAGAAGAAGAGCTCTTCCGAGTACTATTTCCTCATTCCCGCCGAAGGCCGTTTCAAGGATGAGACGGCGCCCGGCATTACCTTCCTGACCCTTGTCAAGGGCGGAGCGGAAGGGGAAGGGCTCGACCCCATGACCGAGATCATCTCCCTGCCGCTGACCTCCGCCGGCGCCGGGTCGGGCCGGGAACTGGTCTACCTGAGTGCCCTCGTGGAGGCCATCCAGTCCTATACGCTGGCGGCGATGGGCTCTGAAAAGACCGCCTACCTCGGCTACGCCTTTTTCAATGACAATTACATCCATAAGGGCCATATCAAGCGCATTTACCTCTCCAAGGGCGACCTGTCGCCGAAAGTGACACAAAAGGATATCGAACGGTATGTGGACGCGGCGGACTTCATCCTGACGGAGGAGGACGACGCGGACGCGGTGTTCAATGCCGGTACCTACGGGACCCTTGTCGGCTTCGTCGTCGCACCGGAGCACCCCCAGGATGGCTCCTACAGCTATCAGATGCTGATCGAGGCGGATACCCACACGATTTATTACATCCGCAAACGCAGGTGTTCCGACAAGGCCCCCGCCGGCTTCGGAGTGGATGACCTCAAGCGCCTCTCCCGCCGCAGATGATCGCCTCCCAGACAGCCTCCGGCCTCCGTTATGCCGTCCGTCAGGGCGGCAAGGGCGTGGCGTGGTGCGCCCTGTCCATCCGCTGCGGCACCCGCGATGAAGGCGACTTCCCCGAGGGCATCGCCCATTTTGTCGAACACACCCTCTTCCGGGGCACCGCCCGCAAGAGCGCCGGCGTGATCTCTTCCTATCTGGACCGGCTGGGCGGGGAACTCAACGCCTATACGACCAAGGAAGAAATCGTCCTCCATGCCACCGTGCTCTCGGCGGACCTCTGGAAGGCGGTCGGACTGCTTTATGAACTTGCGACCGAGGCGACCTTCCCTGACCGCGAGATCGAGACCGAGCGCGGCGTGGTCCTGGACGAAATCATTTCCTACAAGGACAATCCCTACGAGGATGTTTTCGACCGCTTCGAGAGCCGGCTTTTCTATGGACACCCGCTGGGGCGGCTGATCCTCGGGACGACGGCCTCGGTACGGAAAATCACGCCCGACATGCTCCGCCGCTTTGTCGCCCGCTTTTTTGTTCCGGAGCGGATGGCCCTTACCATCGTGGCTCCGCTGGAGGAAAAACGGATGGTGCGCCGGCTCACCGCCCTGACCGACAAGGTGTTCGGTATGGCGCGTGTCCCGTCGGAAGCGCCTGAGCGCGCGCTGTTTGCGGCTCCGGTGGCCCATCTCCCCTTTCGGAAGACCCTGGACAAGCGGCACCATGAAGTCAACGCCGTCCTCGGTGGCCACGGCCCCTCGCTCTATGACGAAAAGGACCGCATCACGGCCGCCCTGCTGGCCAACATCCTCGGCGGACCGGCCTCGAATTCCCTCCTGAACCGGGAAATCCGGGAGCGGAAGGGATGGGTCTACAGCATCGAATGTTCCTATACGCAGTATGCCGACAGCGGTATCATAGCCATTTCCTTCGGCTGTGACCGGCCGAATCTGGAGAGTTGCGTCAAGGCCATCGAAAAAATCCTGCAGGGGCTGTGTGACGCGCCGCTTTCCGAGCGCCGGCTGAAGGCGTTCAAAAAACAGACCCTCGGCCAGATCGGCATCTCATCCGAGTCCGGCGAGGCCCAGTGCCTCAGCATGGGGAAGAGTCTCCTTTCCTGGGGACGGGTCCGGGAAGACGGGGAAAACCGTGCCGCCATCGAGGCGGTCACCCCCGAGGATATCCAGCGAATGGCCCAAAGGCTCCTGGATCCCTCCCGCCTCAGCCACCTGGTGTATCTCTAGAACAGATAGACGCAAAAGCCTATGCCCCCGAGCAGGCAGAAGAGGAAACTCGCCACGACGAGCAGGGGCAGCATCGGGTCCAGTTCCCGTTCCTTCCGTTTCCAGACACCCCTCAGGTGGAGGATAAACAGCGGCAGGGTCAGCACGTAGAGATAGTGCCAGAGGCTGAAAAACCGGATCTGGCAGTAAGCGAGCATCAGCGCCCATCCGAGTACGATCAGCCCCGTCTGGTAGATTTTCGCCCGCTTTTCTCCGAGGCGGATGGCGACGGTCACGCGGTTCGGCGCATCGGTTTTCATGTCCCGGATGTTGTTGACATTCAGCACGCCGACCGAAAAACAACCCACCGCGGCGCCCGGCAGCAGCAGCCTCCAGAACAGGGTGTGGCTCGCCACCAGGTAACTGCCCATCACGGCGACGAGGCCGAAGAACACGAAGACAAAGAGGTCCCCGAGCCCGCGGTAGCCGTAAGGATTCCGCCCGAGGGTGTATTTCATCGCGCCCATGATGGCTCCCGCGCCCAGCAGAAGGAGCAGGGTCGGGGTCCAGTCCATCTCGGCGAGCGGATGCCGAAGGTCCAGAAGGGTCCCGAAGGAGGCGAGGATCATCGCCGTGCCGCTCACCATCGACAGGACGACGAAAACCCCAATCAGCCATTTCATTTCCTTCACGCTCATCTGCCCGCCGTTCAGCCCGTACTGCGGCCCGACCCGCTCGGCGGTGTCGGTCCCGTGGAGCACGTCTCCGAGTTCGTTGGAGAGGTTCGACAGGATCTGCAGGCAGACTGTGGTCAGCACAATCAGGACGGCCACGCCCCAGCTGACATGGTAGTCGGCCGCGGCGAGGAGGATGCCCAGCAGGACGCCTCCCGTGGAAAGGGGAAGGGTCCTCAGGCGCATGGATTTCAGTGCCGCTTTCGCTTTCATCAGGAATCGAGTTTAAGGACGGCCATGAAGGCGCTCTGGGGCACCTGGACCGTACCGATCTGGCGCATCCGCTTCTTGCCTTCTTTCTGTTTTTCAAGGAGTTTCCGTTTCCGGGTCACGTCGCCGCCATAGCATTTGGCGGTCACATCCTTGCGAACCTGGCGGACGGTCTCCCGGGCGATGATCTTGGCGCCGATGGCCGCCTGGACGGCGATATCGAACTGCTGGCGGGGAATGAGTTCCTTGAGTTTCAGGCAGATTTTCCGTCCGAAATCATAGGCATGGTCCTCGTGGATGAGGGTCGAGAGGGCGTCGGCCGGATCGCCGTTCAGCAGGATGTCCAGTTTCACCAGCCTCGCCGGACGGAAATCTGTCAGGTGATAGTCGAAGGAGGCATAGCCCTTGGAGATGGACTTGAGCTTGTCGTAGAAGTCGAAAACGACCTCGCTCAGGGGCAGGTCGTAATTCAGTTCGACCCGGTCCGTCGTGATGTAATGCTGGCCGATGAGCGTCCCCCGCTTGTCCATGCACAATTTCATGATGGGCCCGTAAAAATCTGATTTTGAGATAATCTGGGCGCGGATATAAGGCTCTTCGATGTGGTCGATCAGGGTCTGGGGCGGAAGACCCGAAGGGTTATGGACATCCACGACTTCGCCCTTGGACGTATAGACCTTGTAGGAGACGTTCGGCACCGTCGTGATGACGTCCATGTTGAATTCCCGGAAGAGCCGTTCCTGGACGATTTCCAGGTGGAGCAGCCCCAGGAAGCCGCAGCGGAAGCCGAAGCCGAGAGCCAGCGAACTCTCCGGCTCATAGACGAAGGAGGCGTCGTTGAGCTGGAATTTCTCCAGCGTCGCCCTCAGTTCCTCGAATTTGGAGGCGTCCACGGGATACAGGCCGGCGAAGACCATGGGCTTGACTTCTTCAAAGCCCGCAATAGCCTCATGGCAAGGCGTTTCCACATGGGTAATCGTATCCCCGACCTTGACTTCGACGGCGGCCTTGATGCCGGAGATGATATAGCCGACGTCGCCCGTGGAGATTTCGTCCGTGGGCTGCAGCTTGAGTTTCAGCACACCGATTTCTTCGGCCTCGTACTCCTTGCCGGTGTTGAAGAACTTGACCTTTTCCCCCTTGCGGAGCCGGCCGTTGACCACCTTGAAATAGGCGATGATGCCGCGGAAGGGATTGAAAACCGAGTCGAAGATCAGGGCCTGGAGCGGGGCGTCGGGGTCGCCTTTCGGCGCGGGAATCTTGTCCACGATAGCGTCCAGCACGGCCTGGACCCCTTCTCCGGTGCGGGCCGAGACGCGGTAAACTTCTTCGGGGTCGCAGCCGAGCAGGTCGCACACCTGATCCGTCACCAGTTCCGGCTGGGCCGAATCCATGTCAATCTTATTCAGGACGGGAATGATTTCCAGTCCATGGTCGATAGCCTGGTAGAGGTTGGAAATCGTCTGGGCCTGGATGCCCTGGGAGGCATCGACCACCAGCAGGGCCCCTTCGCAGGAGGCGATGGAGCGCGAAACTTCGTAACTGAAGTCCACGTGCCCGGGGGTGTCAATGAGATTCAGCCGGTACGGCACCCCGTCCCGGTTGTAAGCCATCTGGATGGCGTGGCTCTTGATGGTGATGCCCTTTTCCCGTTCCAGGTCCATGTCATCGAGCACCTGGGCTTCCATTTCCCGGTCGCTCAGGGTGGCGGTCAGCTCCAGCAGCCGGTCCGCCAGGGTGCTTTTCCCGTGATCAATATGGGCGATGATGCAAAAATTGCGGATGTTCTTCATACACTTTTCTCAAATAGTCCATCCTTCATCCGGACCGTCCTGTCGCACATGGCGGCCAGCGCAGGGTCATGGGTCACAATGACTTCCGTCTGGCCGAGCCGGTCCCTCAGGTCGAAAAACAGGCGGTGGATTTCCTCCTTGGTGCGGCTGTCGAGATTCCCGGAGGGCTCGTCCGCGAAGAGGATGGCCGGGGCGTTCATCAGGGCCCGGGCGATGGCGACCCGCTGCTGCTCGCCGCCGGAAAGTTCCGACGGCCGGTGGGTGGTCCTTTCGCGGAGTCCGACGGTCTCCAGCAGGTCCAGGGCCCTTCTGCGGGCCTCTTTCTCCGATTTTCCGCCGATCAAGGCGGGAATCATCACGTTCTCCAGCGCAGAGAATTCCGGCAGGAGGTGATGGGCCTGGAAAACAAAACCGATGCGGCGGCAGCGAAAGTCGGCCAGCTCGCGGGAGCCCAGCCGCAGCACCGCCGTCCCGTCGATGACGAGTTCCCCGCTGTCCGGGGTCGAAAGCGTACCCAGAATCTGCAGCAGGGTGGATTTCCCTGCGCCGGAAGCGCCCATGATGGCGACGACTTCTCCCTTATCAACGGAAAAATCGACCCCCCGGAGTACTTTCAGGGGGCCGAAACTTTTTTCTATGCCTGTTGCCTCGATAATCATACCCCGCAAAGATAATACTTTTTTGGGGAATTATCTGTCAGTCTTGATTTGTGTGGCGAAGACCGCGGCCGGGCTGGCGGTTCTGTCCGGGACGGTTGCCTTGGGGACGACCCTGCTGAAGCTGCCCGATCTGGCGGTGACGGAATTTTTCTTCGGCAAGGGTCAGCTTGGCGACTTTCTCGATCGGAAGGACTTTTTTGAACCGTTCCACGCTGCTGCGCTCCAGGGCGGTGGTCTGTTCGTGGGCCTTCAGATACGCTTCCAGGAGGGCGGCCGTGTCGCCTTCTCCCTTCTTCAGGGCCTCGGAAAGAGCCTTTGCGGCGCTGTGGACGGCCTTGAAAGCATCGCGGCGCTCTTGCTGGACGGCGTTGTAGACGGGCCAGAAAACCTGTGCTTCCGCCTCGGAGAGTTCCAGTTCCGTGGTCAGGAACGCCACCCTTTCGGCACGGACTTTCTCCTGCCAGTTTTCGCCCTTTTGCTGGGCGGATGCGGTGAGTGTGAGCACCAGGGCCACTCCCACCAGACTAATCATCTTCTTCATTGTAATACGCATTTAACTGTTCGACTGAAATACCTTCGTTGATCAGGTATGCGACAATATCCCCGCTGGTCATCTCCTCGCTTTCCTGGGGCGGCAGGATTCCGTCCGGGTCCAGGGACTGGGCCAGGTAGGAGACGTACTCCCATCCCAGGTCCTCTTCCGAGGGGGCGGCCGTGGTCTTCAGAATGAAGTTGCCGAGTACCGCCGCGAGGACGATGCTGGCTGCGATGGCGACATAAGGGGAGAGACGCCGGACCACGGAGGGGCGCTGCCTGCGAGATGGAATCAGGCGGAGCCGCTCCTGCAAAGTCTCGAAGTAGCCTTCGGGCGTGGATATGTCCATTTTTCTGATCATAACTGCACACTTTGACACCGATGGGACGGCAAAGTTTAATCGCCCTCGCCAAGCGCCGCCCGGATTTTTTCCTGGGCAAGGTGGTAAGAGGCTTTGAGGGCGCCTACGGAGGTGTCTAGGACCTTCGACATCTGTTCGTAGGGCATTTCGTCGTAATAGCGGAGGATGAAGACCTGGCGCTGTTTCTCCGGCAGGCGGGCGACCGCCTTGGAGAGGGCCCGCTGGGCCGCGTCGCCGCTGAACCAGGGATCGGAGTCGATGCGCCGCTCCATCACCTCGTCCAGGGAGGAAAAGCGGAGAGCTGCGCGGACCTTTTCCCGCCGCAGCGCGTTGAGCGCCTCATTCGTGGCGATCCGGTAAATCCAGGTATAGGTTTGCGCCTCCCCCCGGAAGGAGGGAAGCGCATTCCATACTTTGAGGAAAATCTCCTGAACGAGGTCATCGGCATCTTCGTGGCTGTTCACGAAGCGGCGCACGTGATAGTACACGCGCTCGCTGTAGTCGCGGATGATTTCGTTGAAGCGTTCCTCCAGGGTCATTTCTTGCGGGCGAGGGCTCTTTTGGCTGCAGCGACAAGATGCTGTGCGTCAAGTCCATACGCCGCCATCAATGCAGAAGGCGTGCCAGACTGGCCGAAACGGTCCGCCCCATTGACGAATTCCACCCAGGCAGGCTGGCGGCGGGCGAGGACTCCGGCTACGGCTTCTCCCAGTCCGCCGGCCATGTTGTGTTCTTCGGCGACGACCAGTGCGCCGGTCTTGGCGGCCGTGGCGAGGAGCGCCTCCTCATCCAGCGGCTTGATGGTCGCCATATTGACGACTTCCGCCGAGATGCCTTCCGCTTCCAGCTCCTGTGCCGCCTGGAGCGCTTCCCAGACGAGGTGGCCGCAGGCGATGATTGAGACATCCTTTCCCTCGTTCATGACCCAGGCCTTTCCGATTTCGAAAGGACGGTCCTCGGGGGTGAAGTTCGGCACCGCAGGGCGTCCGAAGCGCAGGTACACCGGACCCTCCCAGCGGGCGGCCGCGAGGGTCGCCTGAAGGGTCTCGTTGTAGTCGCAGGGCGCCAGCACGACCATCTCCGGGAGGGCCCGCATCAGGGCGATATCCTCCATGGTCTGGTGGGTGGCGCCGTCTTCGCCGAGGGTGATGCCGGCGTGGGAAGAGGCAATCTTGACATTCGTCCGTCCATAGGCGACTTCCTGCCGGAGCTGGTCATAGACCCGTCCGGTCACGAATTCGGCAAAGGAACCGATGAAAGGAATCTTGCCCGTGATGGCGAGGCCGGCGGCTACGCCGACCATATTGGCCTCGGCGATGCCGCACTGGATAAAACGTTCCGGAAAGGCGTCCGCAAAGGCGTTCATCTTCAGCGAACCTTTCAGGTCCGCGGTGAGGGCGACGATGCGGCTGTCCGCTTTGCCGGCTTCGAGAAGGCCCGCGCCGAATCCGCTGCGGGTATCCTTCTTTCCTGTATCAGTATATTTGGTCATAGGTCGTTCTGTTAAAAATCGCCGAGGGGTGTTTCGCCCAGCTGTCGGAGGGCGTCTTCAAGCTGTTCGGGTTTCGGGACGGAACCATGCCATTTGTGCGTACCGGCCATGAAGTCCACCCCGTGGCCCATATCCGACTGGAAGAGAATCATCACCGGCTTTCCGGACCCCTGGTTCGCCCGCGCGAGGCTGAACGCCTGCTCGATCGAGGCGAAGTCGTGTCCGTCTGCGACGATGACCTGCCAGCCCCACGATTCCCATTTCGCGGCGAGGTCCCCTTCGCCCGCGACGGCGCTGACCGGACCGTCAATCTGCTGGCCGTTCCAGTCCGTCATGGCCACCAGGTTGTCCAGATGGTGATGGACCGCAAACATACCGGCCTCCCAGATCTGACCTTCTTCGGATTCCCCGTCTCCGCAGAGGCAGAAAACCCGCTCGCCGTCCCCGTCGAGTTTCTTCCCGAGGGCGAGTCCCGCCGCGGCGGAAAGCCCCTGTCCGAGGGAACCGGAGGTCTGGAAAATACCCTTCACCCCGCCCCGGATGGACGGATGGCCCTGCAGCAGAGTCCCCATCTGGCGGAAAGTGGCGAGGTCCTTGACCGGGAAGTAGCCGTACCGGGCCAGGATCGAATAATAGACCGGCGTCAGGTGGCCGGCGGAAAGGATGAACATATCCTGCCCCTTTCCGTCCCGCGTCCAGGTCGCCGGATCATGTTTCATCTCGTTGAAATACAGAGCCGTCAGGAAGTCGGCGCTGGACATGGATCCGCCCGGATGGCCGGACTTGGCCATACAGACCATTCTCAGGATGTCCCTGCGCACCTGTGTGGCGATGATTTTCAGTTGTTCGTGCGATTGCATGGCTTAAGAATTTGTACAAAAATAACCAATTCCGTTGAAATAATCAAGGTACTGCGACCGTAAAGCCGACCGATATGGAATTGCCTTCATCGTCCACGGCCGTGACGGTATGCCGGCCCGGGGACGGGTTGAGGGAGAGTTCGTGCCGGAGGCGGGTCTCGCCGAGATAGGACTGGTCCAGATGCCACCATACGGTCGCATCGCTCCGGCGGTGGGCCAGGGAGAAGATAACCCCTTCGACCGAGCCGTCCAGCTGGCGGGGGATCCAGAGCGTACTGCCGCCTTCGGGGTAGATGAACTGCATGGGACCGTCATCCGGAAGGTCCTGGAGGACGGTGTATTCGGGATGCCGCTGCTTGTAGAACCATTCCATCGCGGGCGGAAGCAGGAAGACGCTTTGTCCCCGGATTTCGCGGTGATAGGGGCAGGCGTCGCTCTGGAGCGCCGCTTCGGGCAGCTGGACCGATTCCCAGCTGTCGCACACCGGGCTTTTCAGGTGACCGGAGCGTGTGCAGACATCGGCCCAGACCCCTTCGTCCGCCCCCGGGGCTTCAAACCAGGCAGACGAAGCGGGCAGGAGGTTCAGCAGATCAAAGAGCACGGGCGCAGCCGTCTTGGCGCCGACAAGGCCACTCACCCCGGCTCCTTCCGCGTTACCGCACCAGACGCCGACGGCCCAGTCCGGCGTGACGCCGACGGCCCAGGCATCCCGGAATCCGTAGCTGGTGCCGGTCTTCCAGGCCGCCTGCCGGACGGAGCGGAGCAGATTGGGATCGATCTCATCGGGCCGGTTGACTTCCCGGAGCGCCTCGAACGTGTGCCAGAGGGCCAGGCGGTCTTTCAGGGGGCAGGTTGAGAGCCCCTGGTAGCTGCGGGCGAGGGCGGCATAAGCGGCGGTGACCTCCCTCAGGCAGCATTCCCCGCCGCCGAGGATGAGCGACAGCCCGTAATGGTCCGGCTCCTGGGGGAGGGTCGTCAGGCCGAAGCCTTGCAGGAGGCTGTGGAAACGGGCCACACCGTAGTCCCTCAGCAGGAAAACCGCCGGGACGTTGAGCGAGCGGGCGAGGGCCTCCCGGGCGGGCACCGCGCCGCTGAACTGCAGGTCGAAATTCTGCGGCGTAAAACCGCCCATGTTGACCGGGGTGTCCCTGAGCAGGGTCTGCGGCAGGATGAGCCCGTCTTCCAGGGCGGCCGCATAGAGGAAGGGCTTGAGGATACTGCCCGTCGAGCGCGGGGCGCGGGCAATGTCTACATCCTTTCCGGGGCGCATGCGTTGGGGCGAGCTGTTCCCGACATAGGCGACGACCGCTCCGCTGTGAAGGTCCATGATGACCGCCGAGAGGTCGGCGATGCCGCTGCGGGCCCATTCGTCCGACCAGCGGGTGGTCATCGTCTCGACCTGCTGCTGGAGATGGATGTCGATGCCGGTGATGGTCCTCACGCCCTTCGGAGCGGCATCCACCAGCTGGCGGGCGAGGGAGGGCAGGGGATGCGGGGCATCCGGCAGGGGCTCGTCCAGGGCGTCGCTGAGGGTCTGACCATCGAGATAGTGCCGCTCGTGGAGGCGCCTCAGGAGGCGGTTCCGCTTTTCCAGCAGTTCCTCCCTGCCCTTGCCGGGGTGGAGGGAAGAAGGCGCGTTCGGCAGGATAGCCAGGGTCGCGGATTCCGCCCAGGAAAGTTCCTCCGGCGGGCGGGCAAAGTAGCGCCAGGAAGCGGCTTCCAGCCCGACGACGTTGCCGCCGAAAGGCGCGTAGGAACTATACAGGGCCAGGATTTCTTTCTTGGAGCAGCGCGCCTCCAGCCGGGTGGCGAGGATCGCTTCAATCCCTTTCTGCCAGAGGGTCCGTTCCCGGGAGCGGGAAAGGCGGACGACCTGCATGGTCAGGGTGCTGCCGCCGCTTTCGACATGGCCGGCGCGAAGGTTGCTCCGGAGCGCCCGGAGGATGGCGGCGGGGTCCACCCCGGGATGGAAGTAGAAGCGGCGGTCCTCGAAAGTAATGAGCGAAAGGGCGTAGCGCGGCGGCACGCTTTGGATGGGCGGAAAACGCCACTGGCCGTCGGCGGCGATCCGTGCACCCAGCAGCTGCCCGCTCCGGTCCGTAACGACCGTGGACGAGGGAACTCCTTTAAAAAGATCCCTTGGCAGGCAGCATAGCCAACCTGCCAAGGGAAGAAGGATCAAAAGGAGGAAAAGGTATTTCCTCCGGCGGCTCATCGGACGACCTGGGTCGTGCCGGAAGCCGTGTTGGCGGCAACCGAGGGCTCATACATGGCCTGACAGGATACCTCCGGCAGGACATAGGAACCTTCGTAGGCGGCGCGCAGCTTGATGGAGAAGGTCTTCTCCGCAGCGGCGCCCAGGCTGAAGATCCACTGGACCCGGTCATCCCGGATGTCAATCAGGTCGTAGCCGTCACTTTCCAGGGTGCCCCTCAGGCGCTCGTTGAGGATCTCCCATCCGGACGGAACCACCTGCTGGAGGGCCATCAGGTTGTAGCCGGAGGCGCGGTTGAGGTTCTTCACCTTGATGGACGCGGTGAATTCACTGCCCTGGACCAGCTTGTCCGGGGAGATGACTTTTCCGTTGGCGTCTTTATAGGTGACTGAAATCTCCAGTCCGGAACTGCGGGCGGGCGTGACGTCGGTCGCCTCTGGCATCCAGCGGCTCACGAGCGTGGCATAGACCGGTCCTTCGGACGTGTTCTTCACGCTGAAGCTGCCTTCCGCCTTCATGCTGTGGAAGCCCTTGGCGGAAGAGACGCTCTTGCCGCCGACCTCTGCCTTCAGCGAGGAGCTGGCCTTGCTGCTCAGCCGGTCGAGGGCGATGGCGGCGAAGGCGGTTTCCTGCGTGGAGAAGGCGGCGTTGTTGAAGCGCTCGGCCACTTCCTGGGCCAGCGGCAGGGCCTCCGCCACGTGGTCCGTCAGGGCAAGGGCCTCGATGGCGATGGCCTTGTCACGGGTGGAGGAACCATAGGTCCGGTTGTAGGGGCTGTACTCCTCGAAGTTCTTGCTGCCAAGGCCGTCGATGATCGCGGAGGCTGTCTGGACCTTGCCGGCGGCCGCATAGGCACAGGCGAGGACCCAGGCGCTCCGGTAGCCGAGGTTCTTGTTCTCTTTCAGGCGGTTCATCGAGCCGAGCAGCGGACTTCCCGCCAGGGCGAGGGAATAGAGCCGGTAGCACTCGTCCATCTCGTCGAAGACCGAATTGCCGGCGCTGCGGTAGGCGTTGGAGATGTTCTTCTGGAACTTGGCCCATGAGGCCAGGACGCCCTTGGATACCTTGAATCCCTTGGCCTCGGCTTCCGTCAGGAAGATGCCGGCCATGGAACTGACCCAGAGGTCGGAGGTCGAAGAAGAAGACCAGTAGCCGAAGCCACCGTCGCTCTTCTGGCGCGAATACAGCTGCTGGATGAGGGTCTCGATGATCTCGCGGGCGCCCTTGGCGTCATCCCCGGAGAGCATCGGCAGGATGTGCAGGAGGCTGAGGCCCCGGCTGGACAGCTGCTCGGAGCAGTTGTACGGGTAGTCCCGCATCTGGACGAAGACCTCGGTCGGATCCAGGGCCGGGAAGCCGGCGAGGGTCAGGGTGGCATCGCCCTTGGCTTCGAAGTCGGCGCTCTTGCCGGCCTTGAGGCTCTTTCGGACGACGCTGACCGCCTCGGCATGGGGATTCCTCACCTCAATCGCGATGGTCTCGGAAGCTTTCTTTCCGCCGCCTTCCGCCTTGACGGTTACCCGTGCGGTGCCGGTGCCGGAAGCCTTCAGGGCGAAGCGGGCGATCTGGTCACCCTCGGCGCTGAAGTGGAGCGGGACGCTGCTGCCGCCGTTGACCGAGAGCGGACCCTCGGTGCTGATGGACACATTCACATCCTTCACGGCACTCGTAAGGGCGAAGACATTGACCGGCATGGTGACGGATTCACCGTCGGAGATCACGCGCGGCAGGCTCGAGACGACCATCAGCGGAGCCTTCACCGGGACGGTCTTTTCGGCCGAACCGTAGGCGCCGTCATGGCCGGCGACCACCATCACGCGCACGCTCCCGACATACATCGGAAGGGTGATCTTGTGCTTGTCGCTTCCCTTCTTGAGGGTGCAGGGGCCGATGAACTTGACCACCGGGTTGAAGCGGTTGTCCTTGCGGGCCGCCACGACGTTATTCTCGTCGCCGCCGACCGCGAGGAGCGGGTTGAAGCGGCCGCTGAAGGCACCGACGACCTTGTCATACAGGTCCCAGGTCCGGATCCCGAGCGCTTCCGTCTCATACATGGTCTTCCAGGGATCCGGGGTCTTGAACGCGGTCAGGTCCAGCAGGCCCTCGTCCACGATGGCGACCGTATAGGTCATGGCCTTGCCCGACTGTTCGGACACTTGCAGGGTGAAGGGCTCTTCCGGAGACAGGACGTCCGGCATCTTCACCACCGGAGCCAGGTGGGAGGCGGGATTCTCCACCGCGACCCGCTGGACACCGTACAGGCGCAGCGGCAGGTCGTTCTCCGTGGCTCCGTAATTCTGCAGCAGGGTGATATGGACATAGAAATTCGGCGCCATCTCCGGGGTGACCTTGAAACTATAGGGCGTGTCCTTGTCGGAGGTGGCCACCTGTTCGCGGGAGAGAACTTGCGAGGCGTTCTCCAGCGAGACGATGGCCTGTCCGCCCTTGGCGGCGGGGATGAAGACCTTGGCCGTCTCGCCGACCTGGTAGGAAGGCTTGTCGGTGGAGAAGGTCAGCATCGAAAGGCCTTCCGGATCCTTCCGGTCGGCGCGGCCGCGGTATTCGGGCCAGTCGACGGTGACGACCTTGCCGCTGACATGGCCGCCAAGCACGTCACGCACCAGGATCAGGACGCGGCCCCAGTCGGGATAGTCCACCCGGAAGGAGAAGCTGGCATCCTTGCTGGAAGAGGTCACGGTGCCGGAGGTCAGCAGGCTGGCATAACTGCCGTCCACATAGGAGTCGAGGTCGCTGCCGGCGGATTCCCACCACCAGCCCCATTTGAGCTTGAAGACACGGTATTCCAGTTTCCGTCCGCTCAGACGCTTGCCGTCCTTGTCCACGACGGCGACCCGGACCGGCTGGTCCTTGTCGGTCTCCAGGTAATAGCTGTTGGTGTCCGCCGTCCGGATTCCGACAAAGGCCGGGAAGGGGGCGTAGGGAACCGTTTCGCTGATGAAGCTCTCGTCACCGCCTTCTTCCATGACGGAGGAGACGACCGTCGCGGAAAGCATGCCGGGTGCTTCGGAAGCGGAAGGCCAGTCCACGGCGACGCGGGCACAGCCGGCACCGTCGAGGGTCGTTCGGTAGAGGCTGTAGGTCTCGGAGCTGAAGCTGGCGGCCGGGTTGCGGAAGGTATAGTCCTCGAATCCCTTGAAGGAGGCATAGGAAGAGCGGAGGGTCAGTTCGGCGGAGGCCTTGAGCCCGGAGGCGGCAGGGCCGGTCAGCCAGTTGGATGAAATGTCCAGCACGGCGCGGCTGCCGCCCTGGATGGACGATCCGTCCAGGCCGGAGACCACCTTGAGGCGGTTCGGCTTGATGGTCTCGATGTGGAGGCTCTTGTGGAAAGTGCTGCCGCCGACCTTGAAGTAGGCGTTCCAGAAGCCGGTCGGGTCGTCCGGCGAGGTGACGAGGTCCTTGGTATAGAATCCGTCCACGCCGTGGAGCACCTCGCGGGTGTAGAACTGGCCTTCCGGGGTATAGACCTCGAGGGTGGCCGGATGGTTCGGCGGCAGGAGGCCGTCCCGGTCGCGGAGGATCAGGGCCACGTGCAGGGTGTCGCCGGGACGCCATACGCCCCTGTCACCGTAGACGAAGCCCTTGATGCCGTCGGACGCATTCACCCCGCCCACATCGAAGCGGCTCGTCGAAAGCTGCGTGCCCTCGTTGACTTTCAGGTAGGAGACATCCTTGCCGCTGCGGCCCACCACGATATAGGGCGCCTGGCTGGCGGTGAGTTCCGCCTGGCCGCTGCCGTCGGTCCGCCCGGAGGCGATCCGCTGCAGCTGGAAGTTATACAGGGTAATGGACACGTCGCTGAGCGGTTTCGCCGTCAGGATGTCGTTGGCGTTGATCCAGATCTTGTCCCCGCTGTTGCGCTTGGCCAGCAGGCCGATCCGCGAAGCCATCAGGTTGACATAGGGGAAGCGCTCGGATTCCATATAATAGGAAGGCTTCTCGGGATTGTCACTTTCGGAGTAATCGTATTCGCTCCAGTCGATGTCGTTGTCCCAGTACCAGGCGTTGGGTTCATCCCACACCGCCTCGTCCTCCTTGGTCGGGAGTCCGGAAGAAAGGCTCCGCGTCCGGGAAGGCTCCTTGTGTCCATACAGGGAGTATTCCTTCTTGAAGCCCAGGCGGATCCGGTAGATCGCGCCCGGATCCTTGCGGAAGAGCGGGCCGAGGTCGACCGCATGCTCGTTCCACTGGTGCAGGTCCTTGGACGGGTCCAGGTTGACTTTCTGGCGGTACACCAGACGGCCGCTGCGGCGCAGGTAACTGGACTCGTCGATGTCGTTGTCCTGGAGGAACATCAGCACATTGTCCGGGAAAATCTCAATGATGGTCAGGTCCACGGCTTCCAGGTTGACGGCCTTGAAGGGGAGGAGGAGTTTCTCGGCATCCGGAAGGATGTTGCCGCTCAGCAGCAGCTGTACCTCCGGCTTCGGCTCGTTCCCGTCATAAGTGGTGACATAATCGGCTCCCAGGGCATTCCCGTCGGCATCTTTGATGTTGCCGCTGACTTTCAGGGTCATCACCGGTTTCTTCTGGTTCTCGAAGTCGATGAAAATCTGGTTCCCCTCCACCGTCCGGTAACTGCGGGCGGCCCCGTCCAGGGTCACAAGACCCTTTTCAGAGGCGTTCTTGCCGAGCGGGCGGGAGAACACGATGGTAATGCGCTTGTCTGTCAGGCGGGCCGAACGGACGCGGAACGTGCCGTCATCTTCGGCAACGTCCTCCTCGGCCTCCTGGACCCCGCCGGCGCTCCTTACATTCAGTCCGAAACGGAAGTCCTGCAGAGCCTTGTCCGAGACTTCGGCCACTTTACCGAGGTGGAAGGTGCAGGAGTAGATGGTCCCGGCCTTCAGCGCACCGTCGTCCGGGATGAATTCCACGGCGTCGGGGCGAACCCAGCGGATGGTTCCTTTCACGGAAGGGGAGAAGTCGAACAGCCCTTTTTCAAGGCGGCTTTCCTCGGGAACCTCATGGGAGAGTTCCACTCTCACCGAGGTATTGTCGGGGACAACGCCGCCGGTATAGGCTTGAATGTAAGCGGCATAGGCGGTATCCGTCGGTGCTGCTTTCTTCGGTCCGCAAGCCCAGATCAGACCGAGGACTGCGAGGAGCGAGAGGCTCCGGAAGATTGGATTTCTCATTTTAGCGTGGTTTTCTACAAATATAGGTATTATTTTTTTAGTTTTCTCAAGAATTGCTATCTTTGTGCACCACAAATGCAACATTTTTAGTAACCGATATGAAAAAATTTTTACTTGCTTCATTTGCACTTTTGGCATCGGCCGGTATGTTCCTGGCCTTTGCACAGGATGAAAAGAAAGAAGAGAAGGAGATGAAGACGGGCTGGAGCTTCGGCGTCCTTCCGACAGCGACCTATTCCGTGGACAATGGCTTCCAGGCCGGTCTCTTCGGCGACGTCTATTATTATGGTGACGGCTCCACCTATCCCGATCCGGTCCATAAGATCAGCTGGGAAGGCTCCTACTTTACCCACAGCCACCGGATGCGCCTGTACCTGGCCTATGACTCCAAGTACCTCATCCCCAATATGCGTGTGAACGCCTCCGTGACCTATGTGACGGACCCGCTGTACACCTTCTGGGGCTTCAACGGTCCTGCGTCCATGCAGAACTATGACATCTGGTCCAACCGGGATATGACCCGCACGATTCCTGCCTCGGCGACGGACCTCACGCCCACCAATATCAACTATTACGGCATGAGCCGCGACATGCTCCGCATCCTCGCCAATGTCCAGGGCCAGATTGTCCCGCACCTCAACTGGGCCGCCGGTATCAACTTCTGGAACTGGAAAGTCGGCTCCATGCGGGATAATGGTGTCAAGGACGGCGATGTGAAGAGGTACTACAACACGAATGCTACGCTCTTTGAGCGCTACAAGACGCTGGGCCTCATCCACGAGGACGAAGCCAAGGGCGGGAATGCCCTCGAGATCAACGCCGGCGTGGTGTTCGATACCCGTGACATGGAAGCTGCCCCCAACAAGGGCATCTGGGCAGAGGCTTATCTGAACGGCAATGTCCTCCAGCACCAGTACCTGAAAGCCTGCATGTACTTCCGTCATTACATCGATATTCCCATCCACATTCCGGCCGGGGACCCGGTGTTCGCCTACCGCCTGGCCTGGCAGCAGACATTAGCCGGTGAGACGCCCCTCTACATGATCCAGAATGTTCCGCTGCTGGTCCAGCGCAATATGATCTCCGAGGGCTTCGGCTCCACCAACACCATCCGTGGTATCCGCGAGAACCGCATCCTCACCGAGGGCTTTGCATGGGCGAATACGGAACTCCGCATCAAGCTGGTGAAATTCAAACTCTTCAACCAGTACTTCTATGTGGCCGTGAATCCGTTCTTCGATGCCGGTATCATCACCAAGCCTTACCGGGCGGCTGAGATTCAGGCTGCCATGGAGAAAGAGCTGACGGCGAAAGAAGGCAAACTTTACGACCCGACCCTCGCGACGCTTCCGGGTGTCAAGATTGATGAAAACACCAATCTGATTTACGATTCCTCGAAGGTCAAGGACGTCATCATGAGCGCCGGTGCCGGTCTCAAGATTGCGATGAACCAGAACTTCATCGTGTCCGCCGAGTTCGCAAAATGCCTCTACAAGCCGCTCGACGCCGGCCTGTGGATCGGAATCGGTATCAACTACCAGTTCTAGTCCGGTACTTTGATTTTAGTAACTGAGGACTCCATCGCGAAGGCGGCGGAGTCCTTCTTTTAGTCTTGTGCGCGGGCAGGCGATGTTCAGCCGCTCGAAACCTTCTCCCTCGGGTCCATAGATGGTGCCGGTCGAGAGGGTCAGTCCCGCCTGTTCCCGCAGGTGGGCGGCCAGGCGCTCCGAAAAGCCTTCCAGGGGCTCTCCCTCATGGAGGGCGTTCCGGCAGTCTAGCCACATGAGATAGGTCCCCTCCAGAGGCAGGGCCGTGACCCCCGGAAGCTCTTTTTCGAGGAAATCATAGACGGTTTCCGCATTGGCTTTCAGATACTTCCGCAGTTCGTCCAGCCAGGGACCGCCTTCCCGGTAGGCCGCCTGCAGGGCGGTCGCTCCAAAGACGTTCACATCGCAGCATTCGTTGTCATTGATGGCCCGGTCCATCTTGCGGAGCACATCCGGGTCCGCCGCGAAGATATTGGCGATCTGGATGCCGGCGATGTTGAAGGCCTTCGTCGGGGAGATGCAGCTGACCGAATGACGGACCATGTCCCGCTCCAGGGTGGCCCAGGGCGTGTAATCATGGCCGGAATAGGTCAGTTCGCAGTGGATTTCGTCGGAGATGACAAATAGGCCGTTCCGAAGGCAGATTTCCCCGACTGCCAGGAGCTCTTCCCGGGTCCATACCCGTCCGGCGGGGTTGTGGGGGTTGCAAAGCAGAAGGACCTTGGCCCGGGGATCCACAGCCTTTCTCGCAAGGTCTTCGAAGTCGATGGTGTAGCGGCCGCCTTCGTAGCGGAGGGGATTATGGACCTCCACGCATTTGTTGTTGCGGATGGCGGGGAAGAAGGCGTTGTAGCAGGGGGTCTGGACGATGACCTCGTCGCCGGGGACGGTCATGGCCTTGATGGCGGCGCTGTAGGCGGCGATCACCCCGGTCGTCGGCACGATATGCTCCCTTCCGATGCCTTTCCAGCCGTGCCGGGCGGCGAACCAGCCGGAGATGGCCTCGAAATAAGCGTCAGGCAGGAGTTCATAGCCGAATACGCCGTGGTCCAGCCGGCGCTGGAGTGCCTTCAGGATACAGGGCGCGGCTTTGAAGTCCATGTCCGCGACCCACATGGGGAGGGTTCCCGGAAATTCGTCCCATTTGACGCTTTCCGTCCCGGTCCTGTCGATTTCTTCGTCGAAGTTGTACATGGAGATTATTTCAATGTATCATCTGTCAGGATGAGGGCGTCGCCGGGGGCTTTGCGGTTCCCGTCGAGGATGACCTCGCCGATCTCGCCGGCTACGATGCGGCCCGAAGTCGGGTTCTTCACGGAGGTGATGCGGCCTCGGATGCGCGCCTGGACGGTCGAGTACTCGAAGGCGAGGTCCGCATCCTCGTCGAAGGTACAGTTTTCCAGCACGAGTCCCTCGCAGTAGCACAGGGGCTGGCTGCCGCCAATGTGGCAGTTCACCAGACGAAGCCCCCTGGCATACCAGCCAAGGAATTCCCCCGTGATGCGGGAGTCGTAGACCGTGATGCTCTCGCTTTCCCAGAAGGCGTCTTTCGTATCGAGCTCGGCGCCTCGGATTTCCACATTCTTCGCATACTGGAAAGAGTAGTTTCCCTTGAGGCGGAAGCCATCGATGCGGATGTTCTCCGTGTGCATGAAAATATAGTCGGCCTTCTCGGCCTCCACATTCCTCAAATCCACGTTCCGGCAGTCCCAGAAGGTTTCCAGGGCGTTGGTCAGCCGGACATTCTCCAACGCAGCGCCGTCGATGCGGCGGAACATTTTCGGGGCCTCGACGAGCGTATCGCTCATCCGGCAGCCGCGGGTGTACCAGAGGGCCGCCCGGGCTCCTTCCCGGAAGATGCAGCGGCGGATGGTAAAGCCGTCACACTCCCAGAAGGGGTATTTTCCATTGAACTCACAGTCGACCGCCTCGATGTCCGCACCCTCTTTGATGGAGGATTCGCCGGGGCCGATATAGACCTTCTCCAGGCGCAGCCCCTTCCTGGCATACAGAGGGCGCTCGCCTTCAAAAGATGCATGCTTGATGATTTCCATTTTTTACTGATTGGTCCACAAAGATACACAATTTATTCGAGACGGGCCCCCTGTCCTGCCAAATTGTCAGTTTGGAAGACATGGCACAGCAGTTGATATTTTTCCGGCGGCCGTCTGAGGCGGCCATGAACGAAACGTTAAAAAACACAATAAACTATGATCCGTCCGTTAGGAACAAGAGTCGTCATCGAGCCCAAGGAGGCCGAGACGATGACCGCCGGGGGCCTTTACATCCCGGACAACGCCAAGGAAAAACCGCAGCAGGGAGCCGTCGTGGCCGTGGGCCCGGGCGCCAAGGATGAACCGATGGAACTGAAAGTCGGAGATGTCGTCCTCTACGGGAAATATGCCGGTACCGAGGTAACCGTCGATGGCAAGAAATACCTCATTGTCAAGCAGTCTGATGTTTTAGCGATTCTGTAACCATGGCAAAAGAAATCAAATTCAATACCGAGGTCCGCGCCGCGATGAAGCAGGGCGCAGACGCATTGGCCGACGCCGTCAAGGTAACCCTGGGACCGAAAGGCCGTAATGTTGTCATTTCCAAGAAGTTCGGTGCTCCGCAGATCACCAAGGACGGCGTGACCGTCGCCAAGGAAGTGGAACTGGAGGACGCGTTCCAGAACATGGGCGCCCAGATGGTCAAGGAAGTCGCTTCCAAGACCAACGACCAGGCCGGTGACGGCACGACGACCGCGACGGTCCTGGCCCAGGCCATCATCAATGTGGGCCTGAAGAATGTCGCCGCCGGCGCCAATCCGATGGACCTCAAGCGGGGAATCGACAAGGCGGTCACCGCCGTGGTCGCCGATCTCAAATCCCGCAGCCAGGCGGTGGGTGACGACTACTCGAAGGTCGAGCAGGTCGGTACCGTCTCCGCCAACAACGATGCCTATATCGGCAAACTCATCGCCGAGGCCATGGCCAAGGTCAAGAAAGACGGCGTCATCACCGTTGAAGAGGCCAAAGGCACCGAGACCGAGGTGAAAGTGGTGGAAGGCATGCAGTTCGACCGTGGCTACATCAGCCCGTACTTCATGACCAACGGGGACAAGATGGAAGCTGTCCTGGACGACGCCTACATCCTCCTGACCGATAAGAAGATCTCCAACATGGAGGACCTGATGCCGGTGCTCGAACCTGTCGCACGGGAAGGCCGGAGCCTGCTGATCATCGCCGAGGATGTCGAGGGACAGGCCCTGACGACCCTCGTGGTGAACCGCCTGCGGGGCACCCTGAAAGTCGCCGCCGTCAAGGCGCCCGGCTTCGGTGACCGCCGCAAGGAAATGCTCCAGGACATCGCGACCCTGACCGGCGCCGTGGTGATCAGCGAGGAGCGCGGTTTCACCCTCGCCAACGCCAATGTCCAGATGCTCGGCAAGGCCGAGAAGGTGACCATCACCAAGGAGAACACCACCATCGTGGGCGGAGCCGGAGACCAGGCCGCCATCAAGGACCGCGCCGACCAGATCCGCG
>JAEEGL010046078.1_pt1 | contig 95823 bp, 80 predicted proteins | sample 9134231 | NCBI WGS metagenome assembly JAEEGL01 (sample SAMN16246548, study PRJNA631951) | gut metagenome | biome: gut microbiome; feature: rumen; material: fiber-attached | host: Bos | place: Iran: Karaj | collected 2018-10 | reverse complement strand
TGTCCGATAAATGGTACAGAATTGGCCATTTAAGACGCTGTGCAATAACAGACTGATACTCTTCCTGCCTGTGCGTCTTAACTATATCAAGAAGCTCATCTTCCACCTCTCCGTCGCAGTACAGATCTTCACCACTGTACTTTGACAGGTCCAGAGCCACTTTTCCTATGTATTCTGTATTATCACTGCTGCTCATAGATCCTTAATCTCTATCTTCGAATTCATATCATAAAAACCTACGGTATTTTTATCGGAAATGACCGTAACATGCAGGGCATCATACAGTCTGTGATATACCGTAAAGTCTTCACCTTCATATCCCGTGCAGCCAAAAGAGAGCAGATACTCCCCTCCCTGCAGATCCACCTTCTGTGTGAAGATGATCTCTTTTTTCTCACCGGCTTTAGCGTCCGATAAAAAGGACTTTTCAAACATGGTGTTGGTACCGGTGATATCCGTACCTTTAACATCTTTAAATGTAAAAGCAAATATCGGAGCCGGAAGATCTTCCTTAATACTCACGATCATATGTATCGAACATTCGTCACCCTTGATGAGTGCATTTGTCCTTACGCCGTTTTTATCGCATACAAATACTTCTTCAATGGCAGCTTTTCCCGAACCGTATTCCAGCGCGTCGCTGTTTTCTCCGGGATTATTATCTCCGCCTACGTTTATATTCACATCGGCGTCGTACTGGCCCACCAGAACCTGCTTATAAACATCCAGCATTTCCTTGGGTCTGCCTTCGCCCAGCTTCCTTCCCTTTTCCAGAAGGATCACGCGGTCGCAGTATTTTGCGATGCTCGACATGTCATGGCTTACGAAAATAATGGTCCTTCCCTGGGCTTTAAATTCTTCAAACTTGCGGTAGCACTTGGCCTGGAAGAAAACATCGCCTACGGAAAGCGCCTCATCAACTATCAGTATCTCCGGATCTATATTTATAGCCAGCGCAAAAGCCAGACGTACAAACATACCCGAAGAATAAGTCTTTACCGGCTGATAAACAAAGTCTCCTATATCGGCAAAATCCAGTATGTCCTGGAGTCTGTCATTGATCTCCTTTTCGGAGAATCCTGTCATGGTACCGTTAAGATAAATATTTTCAATACCGGTATATTCATTATTGAAGCCTGCGCCCAGTTCCAGCAGCGCAGAGATACGGCCGTTTACATTGACCTCCCCCGATGTGGGCGTCAGGACACCGGTGATTATCTTGAGTATCGTGGATTTACCGGATCCGTTAGTTCCGATAAGTCCGACTGTTTCTCCTTTAGACACGCAAAAACTCACGTCGTGAAGGGCGTGATGATCCTTATGCCTGGGGTGTCTGGTCAGATGAAGCGCCTCCCTTACCCGGTCGGAATTCTTCTCGTACAGACGGTAGGTCTTACATAAATTTTTTACTTCGATTACAGTTTCCATCTATATACATCGGCAGGCAAAATTACCGTCTGCCGTTTCCGTCATAATACATCGGCAAAGTGCGGTTTAAGGCTTCTGTATACGCTGCGTCCTATCAGGAACAGCACCACCGTAAATGCCCAGAAGTACAGATTGAGCCAGCCTTCCTGCCAGAACCATCTGCCTTCAAATAAAGCTCCCCTGTACCCGTTTACTATATAATACACAGGGTTGAGCTTGAATAATATCCGTAAAGGTTCCCATTTCCCTTTAAGAAAAGTGATGTCCCAAAGTATGGGGGTAGCCCACATGCCTATCTGCAGCAGTATGTTTATTATCTGGTTTAAGTCCCTGAAGAATATCACCACAGATGAAGTGATATATGAAAAAGCAAGCACCAGCGCAAACATGCAAAAGCTGTAGTAGGGCAGCTGTATCATATGTATATCCGGCTTCATTCCGTAGAAGAAATACATCAGTATCAATACCAGCATGAAGAACAGATGTACAAAACTCGATCCCACCATCTTAACAAGAGGCAGCAGCTTTATCTCGAATACAACTTTCTTCACCAGATAATTATACTGCAGAAAAGCCTGCATACCCTGCATCATGGTCTCGTTAAAATAGAACCAGGGCACAAGCCCCGCCGTGAGCCACAAAACGTAGGGTGCTTCTATACCGCTGGCCAAAAGCTGGGCACGGTTATCAAAGACCACTTCAAAAACAAAATAATAAAGAACCACGGTCACTACCGGCTGTACCAGGGCCCAGATCACACCCAGATACGATCCGGCATAACGCGTTTTAAAGTCGTTCTTCGCCAGCTTCCATATCAGTCTGCTTTTGTCGGGAGCATGGTTCATTTGCGGTAATCCTTTATGCCTCCCCAGTTTCTGTCACGCTCGATGATATTGAGCTCCATGCCTTCGGGGATAGGCCATTCTATCCCTATATCGGGATCGTTATAGCAGAGGCCGCCTTCGTCCCCCGGGTGATAGAAATCGCTGCATTTATAGCAGAATTCCGCATAATCGGAAAGTACCAGAAAGCCGTGCGCAAAACCTTCGGGAATGAAGAACTGCTTCTTATTCTCTTCGGAAAGAAGCTCTCCGTGCCACTTGCCGAAGGTCTTTGATCCTTCGCGCAGATCTACGGCAACATCAAATACTTCTCCGCGTATCACACGGACCAGCTTTGCCTGGGGATGGTTTATCTGGAAATGCAGTCCGCGCAGTACTCCCTTTGTGGAGGAGGACTGGTTATCCTGCACGAATACTTTATCTACACCGGCTTCTTTAAAATCATTATACTGATAGGTCTCCATGAAATACCCGCGTGCGTCGCCATGTACGGTGGGGGTGATTATCCTAAGACCTTCGATGTCACAGGTTTCTACGGTTAGCTTACCCATAATATTTCTCCTTAAGTTATTATTCTGAATTTACACACATAAGATTCTTCGCTTCGCTCAGAATGACAAAGCCGTGTCATCCTGAGGGCGTTTACGCCCGAAGGATCTTAATTCTGCCAGATCAGATCCAGATCCACTCTTGTATTTATACCGTCGATCTGGCCGCTGGAAGTATACTGCCATATACTGAAACGGCCGGTATACAGAGGGTCGGAACGGTACTCCGCAAGCCAGTGGACGAAGTCCTGCAGTTCCTCATCATAGAGGTTATTGTAGTACCACCATCTTCCGGAATAAACGCCTGCATACAGACCTGCGCTCTCTATGGTCTTGCAGAATGCCTTTACCACATCGGTACGGGTCTTGGGATCAAGCCCGTCGGCCCTGCCGTTTCCGCCGGCGCCCTCAACATCAATGAATACCGGATAATCCAGATGGTAGTCTTTGCAGAGCGTTGCCACCATTGAAGCTTCTTCTATTGCTTCCACTTCATTGACAGCCTGGGTAAAGAAGTACACTCCCACTTTGATGCCCGCATTGGTCGCACCCTCTATATTCTGAGCGAACTTGGAATCCTCGATCAGTCCGCCCTTGGTAGATCCGCGGTATCCGCAGCGGATTATAACAAACTCCACTCCTGCTGCCGCAACTTTTTCCCAGTCGATATCCTGCTGGTAAACCGATACATCTATACCGAATACCGCATCGCTGCCTTCCCACTTAGTGGAGATCTCGCTTTCGTCCGCATCCTCTGCAGCTTCTGCCTTCCTGGTATCCTCTTCGGCTACATTCACATCTTCCTCGCTGAGTATATACAGCCCTATGTCCTCAATGACCGTATACTCAAGCTCATCGCTGACGGATACCCTCATGGGATCCTCCGGCGTTCTGTAGCCTTCCACATCAGCCAGTTTAACGTAATACTCTCCGGCTTTAACCCCGGGTATGTATATCTGCCCGTCCTGGTCCAGATCCTTGTAATCTCCCAGGGGATCGACATTCACAAAAAAGGACTGGCCTGTCACAGGCATACCTTCCGCATCCGTTATGGTGATACGTATGTCCTTGAGAACACTGCTGGCCTGCAGATACAGACGTTTGCTGTTGTCCGCAGATTCGGAGACCTGTACGCTGCTCACAAGAGGATCATTATCAAAAAAGGTATCATCTTTCAGGAAAGCGCGGAAAGGATCCTCTTCTTCCGCCGGGTTCTGCGCACTGCTTTCCGTACCGCCGGGCACAGCCGCCGGCTGATTGGTCTGCCATACCAGCAATATCAGCAGCAGTACAGCTGCCGTTGCCGAAACGATTGCGATGTTTCTTACACGTTTATCCACTTTATCTTACAGTCCGTCCGCCACTTCCGTAAGGTACTTTCCATATGCGGTCTTCATAAGAGGCTCCGCCAGTTTAAGCAGCTGCTCCTTAGTTATGAAACCGCGTTTATAAGCTATCTCTTCGATGCAGGAGATATAAAGCCCCTGCCTCTTCTGAAATGCCGCCACAAAATCGGCCGCATCCAAAAGCGCATCATGATTTCCGGTATCCAGCCATGCAAATCCTCGGCCCAGGGTCTCCACATGCAGATCCCCTCGCTCCAAATATGCGTTATTTACGCTGGTTATCTCTATCTCGCCTCTTGCCGAAGGTTTAACATCCTTGGCAATAGCCACCACATCATTGTCATAGAAATACAGTCCGGGTACCGCATAGTTGCTCTTGGGGTTCTGGGGCTTTTCTTCTATAGAAACAGCCAGACCGTTCTCATCAAATTCAACTACGCCGTATTCCCTGGGATCACGCACATAATAGCCGAAGATCGTAGCGCCCTTATCACGGGACGCCACCTCGCGAAGAAGCTTGGAAAAGCTCTGTCCGTAGAAGATATTATCTCCCAGGATCAGGGAAACACTGTCATTTCCTATAAATTTCTCACCGATTATGAAGGCATCAGCCAGTCCCCTGGGCGTCTCCTGTACTGCATAGGAAAACTCCATTCCCAGCTGGCTGCCATCACCCAAAAGTTCCCTGAATACCGGCAGATCCCTGGGTGTAGAGATTATCAGTATCTCCCTTATTCCCGCCAGCATAAGTATGGAAAGCGGATAATAGATCATGGGTTTGTCATAAACCGGCATGATCTGCTTGGATACAGCTTTTGTCAACGGATAGAGTCTGGTGCCGGAACCGCCGGCTAATATAATACCTTTCATTGAGTTTAGCCCTCCAATGAAGATCCTTCGTCGCTCCGCTCCTCATGATGACACTACCCTGTCATCCTGAGCGCAGCGAAGGATCTTTACACACTATACATAGTTTCGTAGTACTTCTGGTAATAACCGCTGGTTACGTTCTTCATCCAGTCTTCGTGCTCAAGATACCACTGGATGGTAAGACGTATGCCTTCCTTGAACATGGTATCGGGCTGCCAGCCCACTGCTGCCTTGATCTTGTCCGGAGCGATCGCATAACGTCTGTCGTGACCTTTTCGGTCCTCAACATAAGTGATCAGATCCCTGCTGACATTTTTCTTTCTGGGATCGGAATCCGGAAGGATCTCAAGAAGCGTATCTATTATTATCTGCACTATCTCAATATTCTGTTTCTCATTATGTCCGCCTACATTGTAGGTTTCAAAAAGTTTGCCCTGCTCCTGTACCATATCGATGGCTTTTGCATGATCCCTTACATAGAGCCAGTCGCGGACGTTCTTTCCGTCACCGTATACCGGAAGCTTCTTTCCGTTAAGCGCATTGTTTATCATAAGCGGTATCAGCTTCTCGGGGAACTGGTAAGGTCCGTAGTTATTTGAACAGTTAGTGATGTTTGCGGGGAAATGGTAAGTATCCATATAAGCCCTCACCAGCATATCCGATCCTGCCTTACTGGATGAATAGGGTGAATGGGGAGAATAAGGCGTAGTCTCATAGAAATAGCCGTCTCCCTCGGGAAGAGATCCGTACACTTCATCGGTGGATACATGAAGGAATTTCTTATCGGCAGGGTATGTGCCGTCCTCCTTCTCCCATGCCGCACGGGCGCAGTTGAGCATAACCGCGGTTCCCAGTACATTTGTCTTAACGAAAACTTCGGGATTTTTGATGCTGCGGTCCACGTGGCTTTCTGCCGCAAAGTGTACCACGCGGTCGATATCATTTTCCGCAAATATCTTACTGATAGCATCCTTATCGCAGATGTCAGCCTTTATGAAAGTATAATTGTCTCTTTCATCAACACCCTTTAAGTTCTCAAGGTTTCCGGCATAGGTGAGCGCATCCACATTGATAATGCGTATCTCATCGCCGTACTTTTCAAACATGTAATGAATGTAATTGGATCCTATAAAGCCGGCTCCACCGGTCACAAGATAAGTTCTCATTTTTTCTCCCTTCGATCAATAGCCCATATAGCTGTAGTTCATATCAACATTCCCCTTGATACCTGATATGGAACCCTTTGAGGAATACTGCCATATATCATAGTGGCCGCTGTAGTCGGTCTGGCTGGTATAATGGGCCAGCCAAATCTTATATCCGCCTATAACGCTCATATCCAGCGAATAGCCGTACCAGCTCTTTGATGAATAAACGCCGCCTGCGTATCCGCCGTTGTTGATGGTCTCACAGAAAGCTCTTGCTACTGCAGATCTGGTAGCTCTGTCAAGACCGTCAGCCCTGCCGTTCTTGTTAACGGTAAATTCCACATCTATAAAGATGGGATAGGATATGCTGTATCCCTGTGCAAGGCTTAAGCACATGGAAGCCTCTTCCACTGCCTCTACCTCATTCACCGCCTGGGTGAAGAAATAAAGTCCCACTTTAAGGCCTGCTGCCTGTGCACCCTGTATATTCGTCCGGAAGGTGGGATCCTCTACCAGCACACCTGTTGAAGATCCGCGGTATCCGCAGCGGATTATAACGAAGTTAACGCCGCTTGCCTTTACCGCATTCCAGTCTATGGAACCGTTCCACTTGGATACGTCTATGCCCAGGATACCCTTGCCGCCGGTGTTTCCTCCGGGGGTGGGAGTGTTTCCGGTTCCTTCCAGCACACCGTTTTCATCAAAGTGATACTTAACGCCTTTGATTATCTGGTCACCGGTAACCTTATTACCGTTTTTGTCAAAGAAATAAGTCTTGCCATCCAGGGTCTGCCAGCCGGTATAAATATACTCCGGCTCACCCAGGATATAAAAGGCTTCTGCCTTGTAATAATCAGCATAAACAGCTTCCTCATACTTGTCGCCGTTCTTTATATAAAGCTGATTTCCGTTCTTGTCTTTAAGCTTTGTCGTCTTATCCTTCTTGGGATCTTTCTTCCCGTCTTTGTCCGTAGGAGTGGGACTGCCGGAAGGATCATCTCCCGTGGGTTTGGGAGTAGGTGTCTCGTCAGGATCCTGCGTCGGAGTCGGATCATCGGCCGGCGTAGGAGTAGGTGTCTCGTCAGGCTTCACGGGTATAGGAGTGGGTGTAACGGTGGGATCTTCGGATCCGCATATCGTATAGCCTCCCGGAGCAGCCGGCACGCAGGCTGCTGCCGGATTTCCGGCTCTGGACACCGATGCTTCTTCATAAGCAGGTTCGGGTATATCCGCCTTTTCAATACTCTTATATCCGTCAGAGCCCTCTTTAGCGGTCTTTGTAGACTCTACCCATTCAACCGTATCACCCGTAACAGGCGTAGGCGTGGGAGGAGGTCCTTCTTCAGGCTCTTTGCCGTTTCCGGTATCCTCAACGGCAGCATTGACCTCTGCTTCGTTCTTTATCTCTTCCTTAACATCGATCTTCTGATAGGAGATATTCTCCTTAACGGTAACACTGGTAGGTACTGACACATAATCGTATCCTTCCTGGTCCAGTACAGCCAGCTTGTAATTGCCGCCGGTCACATCCTTCTTATAGATTATGCCGTCCATGTCCTCATCTTTCAGACGAAGCTGCTCTCCGTTTTCATGCGTCAGCACCACTTCGAAGGGCACATCCATGATAAGACGGTCCGTTTCCGTATTGATGAATTTAAGCTTGATATCCTTTGCAACGGAAGTGAAATTAAGCTTCACGGGGATCACGGCATTTTCATCACTGCCCTCGCCGGATCCGTTCCCGTCATCTTCGGGCACGGGGATCCCGTGGCCGGCATTCGCCATTGCCATAAGTCCGCTCTGTCCGGTCACACCTATACGTGCAAGGCGCTCGCCCACATCATACATATATGGTTTATTCTCAGCCACACTTCTGTTTTTGTAGGAAGATACACCTATGATAACGCATAGCACCACAAAGCAGAACACCGCTGCTGCCAGCGCTATCATATTGGCAGGAGTCTTCTTTATGACCGGAGCAGGAGCCCCGTCATCCTCTCCGCTCCCGCGGTTTTCCTCAAGGCTCATTATCTCGCCGGTTTCAAACAGCCTGGGATCTTCTTCCTCTTCTTCAGAGTCCGTACTGTCCTCCCCGTCTTCTTCCGTATCCGGATAGGCGTCGGTATCAGGCAGCTCTTGTGTATCATCACCGTCCCCGCCTTCTTCATCATCTTCATCAGGCACCATATACAGGCCGGTAGCTTTATCTATCTCTTCATCAAGATCACCGGCATAAGGATCGCCCTCGTAATCTTCCGTGTTTTCAGGGTCCCCTTCATAATCTTCCTCTTCGTAATCTGCCCCGGGATCCTCTTCATAATACTCCTCCCCTGATCCGTCGCCGCCATCGTATTCACCGTTTTCATCTAATGCGGTTTCCGGCAGCTCCGGCGGTATCAGAAGCGCGTCATCCCCCGGAACAATATCATCAAAAAGATCTTTGAGATCCGAAGTCTTATCAAGGTCCAGTATGACCATAGTGTCTTCAGGCACAGCATCTTCCATAGCTTCAGTATCCGGCGGCGTGATCACTCTGGTCTCCCCGTCAGGTACATCAACAGATGTCTGTGCTTTTTCTATGGCTTCTGCCAGTGCCTTTATATCTGCCAGCGGCTGTGTATCTTCCATGCTAAGCGATATCTCTGCGCTCACATCGGTAAGCAGCTGGGTATCCATGGTGACTTCCTTCGGCAGAACTTCTTCCGGCGGCAGTGCTCCTGTCTGATCCAGATCGATGATCTCGGGATCGTTCTTTAACTTATCGCTCAATTTATCCTCCCCGGGCATGCCCCGGCGGCACACCCATATGCAGCAGGCTTCGCTGCATCAGTTTTGTCTGAAAACATCTGATAATTATACCATGTTTCAGCCCTCTTTAGCAAGTATTACAGGTATTCCTCCCTCTTGTCCTTCCTGAGGCTTTCAACTATCTTTTTAATGTCTGCGGTATTGTCTTTATTGCATATCAGTATAGCGTCCTCGGTATCCACTATGACCAGATCTTTAAGACCCACGGCAGCTATAAGCTTCTTTCCGCCCTCAATAATGCAGCTGCTTACGCCTGCGGTAACGGCATTTCCGGATACCAGATTACCGGCATCATCCAGGGTGCGCATCCTGCCCAGAGCCAGCCAGCTTCCCACATCATCCCAGCCGAAATCCCCGGGCAATACCCTTATTCCGTCTTCCTTTTCAAGAACGCCGTAATCGATGGATTCCGAAGGCATGGTCTCAAATGCGGAATTTAATACGCTCTCCTGATCTGCACTGCCGATAGCAGTTTCTATCTTTACCAGTCCCGAATAGATTTCGGGCAGATACTTTTCTATACAGCCCAGTATGGTGGAAACTTTCCAGACAAACATTCCCGAATTCCAGAGGTATCCTCCGTCTGCCAGATACTCCTTAGCCTTTGCCAGATCCGGCTTTTCCACAAAACGCTCAACCTTATAAGCGTTCTTCCTTGCTCCCTCACGCTGAAATTTGATATAACCATAACCTGTTTCCGGAGCGGTGGGGGTGATGCCCATGGTTACCAGACAGCTTTCCTCCTCTGCCGTCTCTATCGCTTCGGAAAGGACGCTTCTGAAGGTATCCTCATCCCCTATCAGATGATCGCTGGGAAGCACCAGCATCACGGCGTCTTCATATTTCTTTCTGATATGTACTGCACCCAGACCGATACCCGGTGCAGTATTACGGCCTACCGGCTCGCAGAGGATGTTGCTCTCGGGAACGTCCGGCAGCTGCTCTTTTACCAGTTCTTTATAATTTGCATTTGTAGATATGAATATATCCTCAGGCTCAACCAGGGATCTTATACGGTCCACGGTCTTCTGTATCATTGTCTTTCCGTCATCGGTAAGGCTTAAAAACTGCTTGGGGCAGTTCTTCCGGCTCCTGGGCCAGAAACGCTCGCCTTTGCCGCCTGCAAGTATAAGTGCTGTGGTTTTCATTTTGTTGTACCTCCGATCGGTTTATGATATAATATTGTTCAATAATTATTTAAGGAGGAGCGCCATGATATCGATCGTAGTGCCTACCTATAACGAAAAAGATAACATCTGTCCTCTGCTGGCACGTATACACGGTGCCCTGGGAAGTATCCCCCATGAAGTGATCTTCGTGGACGATTCCACGGATGAAACGCCCAAGGTGATAGCGGATATCGCACAGGATGACCCCACCGTAGTGCTCCGTCACCGCGATGACGAAAAGGGTCTTGCCACCGCTGTAGTACTGGGCTTTAAGCTTGCAAAGGGCGATTATGTAGCCTGCATGGATGCAGATCTGCAGCATCCGCCCGAAGTGCTTCTGGATATGTACGCTGCTATGCGCGCCCATGCCGATATGGCTATACCCAGCCGTTTTATCCCCGGCGGAAGCGACGGCGGTCTTGATCTGTACCGTAAGATCGTATCCGGCAGCGCCAGATACATGGGAAAGATCATACTCCCCTGCCTGCGTCACATAAGCGATCCTACCAGCGGACTTTTTATGATAAGGCGTGAACTGTTAAAGGATGCAGTACTTAATCCTATCGGCTGGAAGATCATGGTGGAAGTTATCGCCATGTGCCCTGTAAAGAAGGTTCTGGAAACCCCTTATGCTTTCCACGACCGTGAAAGCGGCGAATCCAAGCTTTCCACCAAGGTGAGCCTGCAGTATATCAAACAGCTGATCAATCTGTTCTTTAATGCTAAAAACAAGGGCCGCGGAATGCGGGTGGCACGCTGGAGCCCTGCGAAACTGGAAGCGAAGAAAGCCGCCATTAAATAAGATCCTTCGCTTCGCTCAGGATGACAGGGCAGCCGTTAACCCTTTATCCACTGGGCCCACTTTTTACGGTAGTCCTCGGGACTCATGTTTTCATTATCCATAAAGAGGCTTCTAAGCTTCTCTTCAGAACCTATGCCGGATTCAGCAATGACTTCCTGCATAGGTTTTATCGTAAAGCGCAGCAGTTCCTTTGCTTTATTCAGCATGCGGTTCGCTGCATATCCCTCAATGCTTATCCCGTAGCGCTTGATAAAGAATTCATCAAGACTCTCTATATCGGCGTCATATCGCCGTATCAAAGCTTCCTTTATGCCTTCGATGGTGGGCGCATTTCCGGATAATTCCTCATTAAGTGCCTCCCTTATGCCATCATATACGGCAGTATCCTTCTTCTCACCCGCAAGCTGCATGCAGATGAGCATCAGACGGGTCAGGACTGCATCCGCGCGAAGCTCCGCATCCGTACTGTTCTCACCTTTATCTGCAAGAAGACGGCCTATCATCTGCTCGGCCTTGCCTTCTTTTCTTCCCAGGGCAAACACCGGTGAATCCGCATTCTGCTTTTTAAAAAGGGAATAAACCGCCTCTGCCTTGGCTCCGTCAAAATGCACCCAGGCCAGTTCCCAGGGCGAAGTAACACTGCTTTCATGCTCGTAATGCTCGCGGCAGTCAAGAAATACGGCGTCGCCTTTTTTCAGATCGTAGCTCTTTCCTTCATAACGTACGCAGCCCGTACCTTCCAGTACATGGAAAAACAGGAAAGATTCCACATTCTCACGCACGGAAGCATGGGGTTTTAAGCTCTTAAGCCTTCCGACTTCCTGTACATAGCAGAGATGCTTGCGCGCAAAAGAAGAAGGTGTATAAAAATAACGTTCCGAACTTGTTATGCCCTCTGCATCAAACAGCTTCTCCATCTTCTGCCTCCTTCCTGCGCCAGTCTGCCAGCACTTCATCTATAGTCTGTTCAAGAGGGATCTGCGGCTCCCAGCCTGTCGCCTCTTTTATCTTGCTTATATCTGCTTCTATTATGGGAACATCCACGGGCCTTATCTTGGCCGGATCCGTTTCCACCCTGATATCCGCCTTTGAACGGCTGATGATCAGGTCCAGTATCTCCCTTATCTCATGCGCATGGCCGCTGCCCACGTTGTAGGTTTCGCCTTTCACGCCTTTTTCAGCCAGTGCCGCATAAGCCCTTACCACATCACGCACATCGGTAAAATCCCTTTTGGCCGAAAGATTGCCCACATACATGACAGGTTCTTTTTTACCAAGCTCGATATCCACCACCTGCTTGCAGAAATCGGATACCACAAAGATAGGAAGCTGTCCCGGTCCGATATGATTAAAGGCCCTCACCATGATGAGCTCCAGATCGTATGCATCGGCATAGATCCTTCCCAGCATGTTCTGAGCGGCCTTCGTAGCGGCATAGATATTGCCGGGGTCCAAAAGCGTATCCTCCTTTATCGGAGTGCTCCCCGGCTTAATATGTCCGTATTCTTCGCCGCTCCCCACTACGACAACCCTGGGTTTGTAGAACAATTCCCTGAGGGCCTCCAGCAGATTAACGGCACCTTTAACATTAACATCTACGGTCAGCTGCGGATTCTTCCATGCTACACTGACCGAACTTATGGCTGCCAGATGATATATCTCATCCGGTCTTTCTTCAAAAAGGATCTCTATTATGCTTTCTTTTTCCAGTATATTAAGGTCGAGAACCTTAGCAGGCATGGGCGGGAGACTCTCATTCGGAAGTTTGGTCACCACCACATCCATGCCTTTATCATCATGCAGATGTGAGACAAGATATCTGCCTACAAATCCTGCTGCACCTATTATCAGCGCCTTTTTACGCATTTGTTGCATACTTGATTTCCTGCTTTACCAGAGCCATATCGGTGGCTATCATGCGCTCAACCATCTGATCAAAGGTGATCTCTCTCTTCCAGCCAAGCTTTTCCTCTGCTTTCTTGGGATTACCTATAAGCAGTTCTACCTCGGCAGGACGGAAGAATTTGGGATTTACCTTTACCACTACCTTACCGGTATTTTTATCGGTACCGATCTCATCAACGCCGGTACCCGTAAACTCAACATCCATACCCACTTTTTCAAAAGCGATCTTTGCGAAATCCCTTACCGTACGGGTCTCTCCGGTAGCTACCACATAATCATCGGGCTCATCCTGCTGAAGCATCAGCCACATAGCACGGACATAATCCTTGCTGTGTCCCCAGTCACGCTTTGCATCCAGGTTGCCCAGCTCAAGGCAGTCTACCAGACCGCACTTAATGCGTGCCACGGTATCGGTGATCTTTCTGGTAACAAATTCCTTACCCCTGCGCTCACCCTCATGATTGAAGAGTATGCCGCTGCAGGCGAAAAGGCCAAAGCTCTCGCGGTAATTTTTTGTGATCCAGTGACCGTAAAGCTTTGCTACGCCGTAGGGGCTGCGGGGATAAAAAGGTGTAGTCTCATCCTGGGGGATAGCCTGTACCTTTCCGAACATCTCAGAAGTGGATGCCTGATAATACCGGCACTCCGGCTTTACCGCCCTGATGGCTTCCAGTATATTGGTAACGCCTACGGCGTCTATCTCTGCAGTAGCGATGGGCTGGTCCCAGCTGGTTGCCACAAAAGACTGTGCGGCCAGGTTATAAACTTCATCGGGCTGTGCGATACGCATGGCACTGATAAGCGATACCACATCAGTCATGTCCGCATAGATGAAATGTATCTTATCCTTGATATGGGTCACGTTACCGTAATCCACAACGCTCTTTCTTCTTAAAATACCGTAAACCTCGTATCCCTTCTCAAGCAAAAGTTCCGATAAAAAGGAACCGTCCTGTCCGTTGATACCTGTGATCAGTGCTCGTTTCATTATTATTCTCCCTTTAATTATATTATAAGATCCTTCGCTTCACTCAAGGTATTAATTATACCTTATTTCCAACGTAAAATCAAACCTCAGGCGCTGAATGCCCATATCTTCCAGCTGCCGTCGTTATTGATAAAAAATACGCGGAATACCTGGTCTCCGCCGGAATAATCCTTTCTCTGGCCGTTCAGATCAGCATAAGCATGATAGAAGAAATCAACTCCTATGCAGTTATCTGCCCAGCGTACGGGGCCCCTGGTCTCCATAAGTCCGTAATCATGATTGGTATACGCCAGACCGTAACAGGTACTGTCAAAAGCCTTCTGCAGCATGGAATAAGCGTAACTGTCCGAAGGAACATATGCCACGCATGCGGCAAATCTTCCCGCCACAGGGTTTCCGGAATTAGGCTCACCCGCTTCCACCGCAGCCCTGTAGGCTTTCCAGCCTGCACCGCCGGACATGGTATAATTCATGTATGCACGGAAAAATTTCTCTGCACGTTCAGTCACTTCATCCGGTATATCCTTTGCCAGAGCCAGATAACAGCCGTCATCTTCAGACCAGATAAAGTCATCTCCATTTTCGTAATCCACCTCCGGCTCGACAAGCAGGCCCTTTACATCATAAACATTCCAGACCACCGGGTTCACAAGGATATCCTTTATACTGCTGTTGGGAAAGTGATCTGCTGTTTCTTCCGTAGGAGATACCGGACTCTTGTTTACGAGCAGCTGCATTCCCGAAGGCAGTTCTTCCTGTACTTCATAATCTCCCTGAAGCACCACCTCTACGCCATCCGGCATCCATTTTCCCATCATATCAGCCTTCTTCATAAACACGCGGGCTGCATCTTTATCACCGATCTTGATCTTATATACCGGTGTCTCTTCATCATACTGAAGATCCAGATAATATGAGGTTCCGCCTTCGGCTAATGCCTTTGTAAAGTAATCATTTACAGCAGCTAAGAGCTCCGGATCCTGCGATGAACTATTGTTATCCATCCACATAGCTGCCCAGTCAGCCGCCGTCAGACTATCCGCATACTTTTCAAATGCTGCCTGAGCCTCTTTTGTTTCATCTTTTGGAACAGGAGTTGGCGTAGGTGCCGCAGCAAGAGCCCGTTCCTTTTCATCTATGCCTTTCTGATAATCCGCCAGTTTTATCCACAAAACTGCCAGAACAACCGTAGATAAAATGATCAGCACAGCCAGATATATAAAATAAATGCCCAGAAGTTTGGGCTTTTTACGCCTTTTCTTCTTTTTACCTTCATTATTGCTTTCGGGAAGGGGCTCTTTATTATTTTCGGGAAGCGGTTCTTTCCAGGCAACTTTCCTGTCTTTAGGTACGGCCTCCCTTCTTCTTACGGGCCGTCTCACCGGACCGGCTTCATCACCGTCTGCAGGCCTTCTCACCGGCGCAGCTTTCCTTAATTCCGCCTCTTTCCTTTCAGCCATTACATCTTTACGGGTCACGGGCTTTCTTTTAGGTGCTGTATCTTCACCGCTGATGGGTTTCTTTTCAGATACAGATCCATCACTGCCTGCCGCTTTCTTTTCAGGTGATACCTCCTTACGGGTCAAAGGCTTTCTTTCGGGTGCATCCGGCTTCAGGCTTTCCGGCTCCTTTTCAGGAGTCTTCTCCTCCCGGCTGACAGGCTCTTTAACCTGTGCATCATCTTTTTCTCTTACAACCGGATCTTTTTTCTCAGATACCTTTTCGCTTGTGGCAGGTTCCTTCTTTATAACATCCTTATTCACAGTCTCATTCTGGCTCATGGCGTCTCCTCCGATGCCACGAGTTTATCATCATCCGGAGGCATGACCAGCATAGCTGTCGGCAGGTAACGCATGCCCAGAAGATTTGATCCCCTGGTAACCTGCTCCCCGTGGAAGAACATGATAGCCGATGTTCCGCCGTCCAGCATGGAGGCGTTCACCGCGCCGTAGCGTACAAATATATCCCTCAGATCATCCGCAGTTGCGCCAAGGCTGCCCGCATGACGTCCTTCGATGACCAGCAGCAGCATGGTGCCGTCCTCTTTCTGGCCTATAGCCGTACGTGGATTGACACCGCTGTTTAAACCTTCCTGGGGAACGCCGTCCTTTATCAGGACCAGACCGTCATAGAAGCTGACCGCCGATACGCAGCCGGCATCCAGAGCCTGCTGGGGCGTCCAGTTACCCAGAAGCAGCCTGTGATCGGCGCTTATACCGATAACATTATTATAAACCTGGTCCGAACCGTAACGTATGGTACCGTTTTCCAGCACCATGCCGTCAGGGCAGCCGCCAAGACCACCGCCGTTCGGATCGTAAAAACCACCGGCATTGGTACCGCCGATAGCTCCGTAATCTTCAATAAATGTACTGAGCAGCTTGCCAACGCCGCCCGTACTGTAAGAAGGCAGGGTTCCTATCACCACTCTGGAAGGATCGGGTACTATCATGATCATACCCTTGTAGATGCCTTCATTTACTTCTTCTATATAAGGCTCGGCATATACCGTATCTTCCTGCGCGGCTGCCAGCTCTGCCTTATCCTCCTCGGACAGATCCTCCATATCCGCCGGATCATAGCCAAGAGCCGGACGGTACTGCGTGGCCGGCTTTACGGCTGCCGAAGCCTGGGTCTTGTCATTGACACCCAGGATATCTTCTACTGTCTCGGAGGGAAGAAACCAGTAAGGCAGAAATTTTAATGCGCTGGTTTCCTGACAAGAGTGTACGAAAAGCTTACCGGCATCCTCTGAGGGTCCGTAGACAAGCACCAGGCATACCAGCAGTATAAAACAGAATAAAGCAAAAACAGTTGTAAGCAGGTAGCCGAATACGGCCCCCACTATCTTAAGTACCTTTTTCATCACGTTAAAATATAGCGCAAGCGCAAGGTTATGTCAACCACATAAAAACCCCCGAGGGATCACTCCGTCGGGGGAAAAGATACACGAAACTTTAAACTCTTACTGTCCCTTGACACCTCTTACTTCAAGGAGCTTGGCTTTCAGCTCGTTCTCCATACGTGCCATCTCGGCCTCGGCCTGTTTACGTTTCTCACGGCCTTCTGCCTGTATCCTCATAACCTCATCAAAGGTAGTGATAAGGCTCTGGTTTGTCTTGTTAAGGGTTTCGATATCAACGATACCTCTCTGTGATTCCTTTTCGGTCTCGATGGTAGCTACCTTAAGAGCCTCAGCGTTCTGCAGCAGCATCTGGTTAGTAACATCAGTTACGGCACGCTGTGCCTTTGCAGCCTCGGTAGCATTATGGATACCAAGAGCGATGACCATCTGGCTCTTCCACAGAGGAATGGTATTAACAACAGTAGAACGGATCTTGTCTACCATCTGGATATCATTGGACTGGATCATACGGATCTGGGGAGCCGTCTGCATTGCGATGGTACGGGTCAGCTCCAGGTCCACGATCTTCTTGGAGAAGCGCTCGCACATCTCCTGATAATCCCTTGCAGCCTGTGCATCCTCGGGCAGTCCGGACTGTCTTGCCTTTTCCTGCAGCTGGGGAAGTACGACATTTTCTGCCTCAGCCAGTCTCTTCTTACCGGCCAGAATGTACATGGTCAGCTCTTTGAAGTACTGAAGGTTCATATCGTACATCTTATCCAGCATGGCTGAATCCTTCATCAGTCTGGTCTCATGCTGCTGGAGCATATCAACGATACGGTTAACGTTTATCTCCGCCTTGTCATACTTGGTCTTCATCATCTGGACCTTATTGGTCTGCTTCTTGAAGAAGCCCATGATACCCTTTTCTTCCTCTTCGTTAAAGCCTTTAAGTTCGGCAACAACGCCTGTGAGGAGCACACCGACTTCGCCCATATCCTTGGTCCTTACATTCTCAAGGGCCTTATTGGAGAAATCTGCCATCTTCTGCTGGGTTTGAGCGCCGTAGGTCATTATGGTATTACTGTCGGTAATATCTATCTGGGTAGAGAAATCTTCAACCATCTTTCTCTCTTCAGCCGAAAGCTGCGCCATCTGAGCCTGGGTAGAATCTTCAGCAGCAGCGGGTGCTGCAGCCTGTCCTCCAAGTGTAAGCTGGGGCGGCGTAGTTGTGGTGGTTCCTCCCAGTGACTGTTCCAGAGTAAGCTGGGGTGCGGGTGCAGCGGGTGCTGCCGCAAAAGGATCCAGTGTAAGCTGGGGCATAGTTGCCTGATTTCCAAGTTCACTTATAGCCTGGTTGTTTCCCATCTCCAAGCCCTGTACTGCCTGCTGCATTCCGTTGTCTTCCATAACCTGTATTCCTCCTTATAATTTGTTAACCGTTCTGATTAAGATTATTCGCCTGCGGCGCCTGAGGTCCTGTAGGGAAAGCGGGCGCCGAAAAAGGCATTGTCTGATCCGACGTAAAACTGTGTCCCGTAAGTCCCTCCTGTGTAAGTAACTGCTTGAGCACTTCCGCATCTGTGGAAATGTCCAGGCTGGTATCATCAAAAAGATCATCGAACATCTTATCAAAAGCATTGTTCATCAGATCGATGGTGTTCTCTATCTCCTGCTTTGATCTCTCTATGTTGGCGCTGGTCTTGTCCTGTCTGCTTAAGTCTACATAGGAATGAAGAAGCTTCACCATGGTAGGCAGGTAATAATTCATGAGCCTGTGCAGATCCACGGTAAGTGAAGGCTTCTGTTTTGCACGTTCTACTATCATGCTGACCGAATGCTCCATGCGGTCCAGCTTCTCCGTGATCACATCATCCCTTATTTCCCTGTTGCATTCACGGATCTCTTTTATGTATAACTCGCCCTGGTTAAAGATCTCTCTCTGCTCCTGGGTGTAACCTTCTTCTTCCCTGGCACGCTCCTGCGCCTGCTGGGTAGCTTCCCTGTACTGCAGGAAGGTCTCGTTGCTGGTGATAAGGGCGGTATCCCCGTCTTCCATATGCCCCTGCTTGAACCAGCCGTTCTTTATCATCTTCTTCAGATCCTTAACGATGGCTTCGGGGTTGCTTCCCGTCATTTCCGCCAGGGTACTGACATCTATATGGGTCTTGTTCCTTAAGAAAGCAACATATTTTTCAAAACGCTCCGCTGTACCCAGGGTCTTTACTCCGGCTATGCCGCCTATAAGGCCTCCGATAGGTATTACAGCAAATAATAACGCCAATATGGTGGCTATACCGCCGTGCATAAGGAGCAGGCCTCCCACCGCCAGTCCAAGGACTCCAAAGGTAAGAAAGCCCAGCACTATTCCAAGTGTGGCGCTCAGCTTGGTGCTGCTGACATCTGCATATAAAGGATTCTGGGGAGAAGGAGCCGGAACCCTGCCGCTCTGTGCCCGGCGGGGCATCTGCTGCTGGGGAAAAGGCTGTACCGGCACCTGTCCGTTTGCAAATGCTGCATTCTGCCTCTGCTGGTTTATATCATGGATATGCCTGTAGGTTTCTGTATTCTTCCAGTTCTGATCCTGGGCAGGGCTGTGATATCCCATGGTGCCCTGGTTGACCCCGCGGTTATCATTTCCTCTGAAGCTGGTGTTAACAGTGCGGCCTATATTACCGAAGAGTTCTTCCAGTTCCTTGCCTACATCAGCACTCAGATTGCTGAAATCCCCGCTGGTAACAGCCTGCTGAACGGTACTGCTCACCTGGGAGACGCCGTTCTGGATCACATCTTTCATTTTTGTAGGATCATAATCCCCTACTGCCATATTATCATCCTTCTGCCATACAAACATTAACGGATGCCGTTATCCCGAACGGTATCTGAGATATTATATCACATACTTTATCTGCTTTCAATTTAAAGATTATTCTGTTATACTAGGGGACATGGAAACAGATAAGAAACGAAAATTTAATAAGTTTTCTCTCTTCCTGCTGCCTTCGCTGGCACTTTTGGTCGTTGCCGTTATCATATGCGTCAAAGGCTCGGTCCGGGATGCAGGGCAGGTCTCCGTCCGCGGCAAATATCAGGCAAAGACCGCCGAAATGCGCCGCAGGCTGGATGAGGATGCCGAGGCTGAGAAATTAAAAGCCGTAGAGAATGCACAGAACCTCCGTGAGCAGGCAGCCCAGAGCAAACTGGTGCGCTCTCCCCTGGTCACCCCTGTCGGGGACGGACAAGACGATGTCACCGTTATGATCTACATGAACGGCTCCAATCTCGAAACTTTTAACGGCTTTGCTTCCGAAGACATCTATGAAATGATGTATGCCGAAAGCAACCCCAAGCTTCATATACTTATACAGACGGTAGGCACAATGGAATGGCAGGATCACGGCATCGCCTCCGACCATTCACAGCGCTATGAGATAAAGAACAATAAGCTGGTGCTTCTGGATGATTCCCTGCCCCAGCTTGACTGTACTATTCCCGAAACCCTGACCGATTTCCTCAACTGGGGCGGCAGTCTTTATGATTCTGACAGGTATTTCCTGGTGTTATGGGATCACGGCGGTGGTTCTGTTGATGGTTTCGGCTATGATGAATGGCAGGAGGAAGATGATTCCCTTACCATGGATGAGATAGTCCAGTCTCTTTATAACAGCGGGATGAAATTTGACTTTATCGGTATGGACGCATGCATAATGTCTTCAATAGAAGTGTGTTATGCGTTATATGACTACTGCGACTATTGTGTGCTTTCGGAAGATTTCGAATCTGCCCTGGGCTGGTCCTATAACGGCTGGCTGAGCGCCCTGGCACAGGATACTTCCATAGAAACCCCCAAGCTTGCGAAGATACTGATCGACGATATGATCCGGGATATCGGAGCCAATGACTTTGGTTCAAGCTCAACCCTGGCTCTTATAGACGAACGTTATATCCCGGCTGCTTTTGACGCCTGGATGAACTTTGCTTATGCAAATGAGGACTCCCTTCTCTCCATCAACTACAGCCGTGAGGTGGAACGAAGCGGCAGGGCACGCCCGACGCCGTCGGATAAGGTAAGCTACGATCTGGGCATGTATTATATAACCGATATCCTGGCTCTGGCTGTATCCATTTCATCCCCCCAGACAAAGAGCCTGGTATCAAAGCTTTCGAACTGCGTGGCCTACTATAACTGCTCTGCAGATAATATAGGGCTTACCGGTATATCCGTAACACTGCCCTACGGCGATAATGATTTTTATGCTTCACTGGAAAAAGTATTCGCCGGAATCGGCATCAACAAACAGTACGTGCAGTGGCTTGGTAATTTCCAGACCCAGGCGGCTAAAGAAAACTATAATAATTATTACAACTACTATGATTTCGATGAAGAATGGTCCGGCTGGGACGATTTCGATTACGAAGACTGGTATGACGAAGAAGAATCGGAAGATGACTGGGACTGGTAAGGCTTAAGGCAGCAGATATGTGGCCACGTTACCGCGGCTGATATCAAAAGGCTTAAGCCCTCCGTCTATAAACCTTGCCATTAAAAATAATATCTTTTTGAGCTTTCCGTCGCTTTCATAATGCTGGTATTTCCTGAACAGCCTGATATAGCTCTCGATCATCTCACGATAATCCGAAGGCATTTCCCCTGAACTTAATTCAAGAAGCTGGCTCAGCCTGTCTCCATGGCGCCTAAGATAAAAAAGCACCTTCTGCATCTGTATCTTATCTTCCATCCTTCTGCTGCGATTGGCTGCCTTTACACCCACGGTATTCTTACCATGCTGGCGGTAGAGGGTAAGAGGCTTATCGATACTTACCACGTTACCGTAGGCCGGAGCATTTATGGCCAGCCAGCTGTCATGGATCCAGCCCTTTTCCGGGATAGGAAAAGCCTTCTCCATAAAATCCCTTCTGAAGGCCATCATGGTACCGGGAACAGCCCAGTAATACATCATAAGCTGCCTGTATTTTTCCTGTGATATATGATCGCACATACCGGCGCGCCGCAGATTAAGCGAAGTCCATACATCGCTGCCAAGGGATTTAAGCTCTGCATCCACCAGTTCCCCATTGCTGAATACAAAGACTGTATTTTCGTCCTTTTCAAATTCATCAGTAAAAAGCCTGATCTTATCTTTGTCCCATACATCATCCTGATCGGCGGTAAAGATGATATCTCCGCTGCAGGCACGTATGCAGCTGCCGAAAGATATGCGTACACCGCTGTTCTTTTCATTAATGATGACTTTATGGTCAATACCGCTTTCGGATAAAAGCTGCTCTGCCAGAGCGGCCGTATCATCACTGCTGCAGTCATCAGTGACGATTATCTCATCAGGGGGCAGGGTCTGCTTAAATATGCTTTCCAGCTGCTCCTTCAGATACTTTGTTCCGTTGTATGTACACATGGCGACAGAGATTTTCATTTCCAGTACGGTCCGTATTCTACCTTATCTGCAGCCTCCGGCCTCTCCTCTATGGGATAGATCCAGGAATCATTGTAGTATTTTTTAAGCTTTTCAGGCATATGTTCTATACCGCCAAAGCGCGATCCGTCCCAGCGGCGCCCAAGTATACCAAACAGTATCTGCAGCACGCCGCCCATGTAAACAGCCTGCCGGCCGGCTTTTTTTATCTCTCCCGCAAGAGGAAAGCCATAAGCGCCGCACGCCATCAGCGCGATGTCAAAATCCAGCGCCAGTATTTCCTTTTTCATAAATTCAAGAGCTTCGAACCAGTCGTTAAAACGCTCATCCTTAAGATCGCCTATCGTCATAACAGGCTTATATACTATCAGCTCTCCGAATTCCGGAAGGATATCCGAATCTTTGTAGATCTCCTCCCTTCGGGCATACTGCATTTTTACCGAATCCGGAAAAGAAGTCACCACAAGTACTTTTTTTCCCTTAAGTGCCCGGGTCCAATGATGCTCGAGCGAAAAAAGATCATATACACCCATGTTCTTTATTGTAAGACTTTCCTTAGGCAAAAAACGGTTTATAAACCAGGGCTCCGCAAACTGCTTACAACACGCAAATACATCTGCCCTTGTATAAGCTTCCTCCATAACTGAGGTAAAACGCTCCGCAAGACCCGGATCATCCGGAAAGAAACCGGCACATTCATATACCAGCCTGACCGTCTTGGCGTACTTTTTCGGAAAATGAAATTCCACCATACGCATTACAGCCAGCTCAAAACCGCCCAGCCTTCCTGCCATAAAAGGTTTTCCGCTTAGGATAAGTTCTTCCAGATATTTACTGCCTTCCTCATTGTCCAGCATTTTTCTTTTCGTATACGGCAGTTTTTTTAAAGGCGTTATCTTGTTACGCAGGACATATCCTGCAGCCTGCACCGCCCATTGAATTCTTCTTATCAAAACATGTCTCCCTGCATACTATCTTTATATATTACTCTTCTGTATTGGCTCTGCTGATCTTTGCCGCTTCTTCGTAAGAGATTTCCTCAGCATGGCCGTTCTGTATCCTGTAGATAACATCGCAGTTCCTGATGGTTGTTATCCTGTGTGCAATGATTATCATCGTGATACTTCCGTTCAGACGGTATATCGCGTCCATCACCGCATTCTCTGTCTCACCGTCCAGTGCCGATGTGGCTTCATCCAATACAAGCATCTGCGGCTGCGTATAAAGCGCCCTGGCTATACCTATCCTCTGTCTCTGGCCTCCGGAGAGCTTAACACCGCGGTCACCTACACGGCAATCCAATCCGTCAGGCTGTTCTTTTACAAATTCATCAAGCTGGGCTTCTTTCAGAGCCCTCCATATTTTTTCATCATCTATCTCATCTTCCGGCACACCAAAAGCTATATTCCTGCGCAGGCTTCCGTCCATCAGATAGATAGACTGCGGTATATATCCTATTATGTCATGCCATGCATCGAGATGTTCATGTATATCTGTACCGTCAACCGTAACCGACCCGCCCACGGGCTTATAGATACCAAGGATTATATCCGCCAGTGTTGTCTTTCCCGAACCTGAAGGTCCGACAAGCGCAACGGATCTTTTCGCCGGTATATTAAAGCTGATGCCGTCCAGCACTTTTACATCAGGCCTTGAAGGATAAATAAATTCCAGGTCCTTAACGCAGAGTTCCTTCTCGAAACTCACTCTGTCATCTGTTTTCTTCTCGCGTTTCTTCTGAAGATTTTCCATATCATGCATATCTTTGAGGACGCAGTCAACTGATGCTTTAGTAAACATGATATTGCTCAGATAGCCGCTCATCCTGTTAAAGGAAGGCATCATACGGAAAGCAGCTGCAGCAAATACCGAAAGCACCGGCACAAAAGAAGAAATATCTTCACCGGAGAAAACACGCACAGCCATGTATGAAAAGATGCCTCCTATACATACCATCTCGACGGAAGGCTTTGACAGATTTGTCAGAACGTTTCTTTCATAAAATATTCCCGCATATTCCGTATATGAATCCCGGTAACCATTTGAAAAATATTCTTCTTTGCTGCCAGCCTTTATCTCTTTGATACCGCTGAAACTCTGTATAAACCACGCCAGCCTCTCCCGGTACTTTATCCTGTTCATATTTCCCAGATATTTAAGTCTCTTCTTCATCAGAAGCAGAAGCAGAAGCATCAGTATGACCATAAGAATGGTAACAACCATGGTCGTAGCCAGATCGGTGAAAGCAAGGAAAAGTCCCAGGCAGATACATACCAGCAGTTCCACCATAAGCTGCAGTATATTCAAAATTGTCGTGAAGAGATTGCTTACATCATTTTCAACATTACGCTGAAGCTCTGCAAGATTATGCTCAACATGAAAAGCATAGTCCTGATTCATATAGCATTCCATAAGCCTGACCGCCAGATCCTTCTGGCTGTAAGTCGTAAAATGATATAATCTGGAATTCATCCATATGATATACAGATTTTTAACCACATATATCGCTGCGATCACAATAGCAAATATACCGATAAACTGGCGTTCATCCTGTACTGCCAGCATTTCCTGTGCTATTGAAAAGAGTCTGCTGTCTTTTATAGTCTCGGGAGTCGTAACCGCCGTGATAAGCGGCATCACAACGGATACTGCCAGAAGCTCCAGTCCGGAATTTATCAGTATTATGACCAGCACGCCGAAGAGCCTTATCCTCTGCTTAGGTTCAAGGATCGAAAGTATCTTCTTTACCATTTTCATTTCAGCTCATCCCCTCGCTGCATACCTCTTTTATAATACTCATTTTCCGTGATACCGTTTTTCTTAAAATACTCCGTAAGAAAAGCACAAACCTCATCATTGTATTCTTTTGTTCCTTTATTGCTTTCAAAATAACTGATCGCCATCTTATCCTGCATCTGCGTATAGAGTTCCTGTAATCCCATACTCAGTTTATCTTCAAACCGCCTGTTATATCTCTTACCTTTTTTCTTGTAATAATATATCTTTCTGGCTGTTTCGATCTGTTCTTCCGAAAGGGGTCCGATATCCGCTATCCCCCGCAGAGTCTTTTCATATTCCTTAAGATCCCCGGGCTCGACAGTATAACCGAAACCGCGGAAATAAGGCTTGCCTGCTATAATGGCAGGTATGCCGAAACAGGCAAATTCAGCGCCGGCATTTCCGCCTATGGTGATCAGAACATCAGCAAGTTCCTTGATGCTGCCGCCGCTGACCTTATCGGGAAGAAGGAAGATATGGGGCTTTTTATGCCTCTCAAACATCATCTCTATAGAATCCGTATCTTCATTATATGCCTTTCTGGTGGGATGGGGTTTGAGTATCCAGTTTACGGTATCTATATCTTCCGCCATCCGCAGGGTCTGATCCAGCCAGTCATAATAATCCCTGAAATACAGATCGCCGTAATTAAATACCGCATCGGTGAAGGTATGTGCCATGATCGCCACATTCTTCTTTGCCGGATCCAGTCCAAGCTGCTCAGTCAGTTCTTCACGGCTTAATATCTCCTTGCCTTTAAAGGCGCCTCTGTCTATCGAACGTCCCGATATACCGGCAAAATTGGCCGCCAGCAGTTCCTCCGCCTGTACCGCGGCATCACTGACATCCTCAAGCTGTCCCGCAATACAGTCATGTATCCATCCGCCTCTTCTTACCGGTTCTCCTTTATTATCAAAGAAAACTTCCTCTTCTATCCTGGTACTGATATTGCGAAGCTTTGCCCCGTGTTTTTTCAAAAGGCATAATATGATTGCTTCGTGATAAGCCAGATCATCCGCAACAGCATATACCGGCTTATGCTTTTCAATAAACTTATCAAGCGCGGCGCACATCCATAAGATATGGAGCATTTTCCTTATGCATATCTTATTCCTGGCGCTTCTGACAGTAGATAAAGAAGATGTCCTGATGATATCCTCGTAAAGATACTTCCCGGCGCTTACCTTTCTGTACCGCAGCTTCTTTAAGCCTTCGCCGCTTCCGTCAGCAATGATAAAACCAATTGTTTTTAAAGCAGCCGAAATACCACCGCCAATATCCCTGCGTAAAAGCTTTTCCAGGCAGAGCAGCTTCATTCCCATATTTGCCAGCAGCTTTTCGAATAATTCATTCTCTCTCCAGCAGATCACATATACTTCTGCCGAAAGTTTATCTGCCACGCCTTTGGCATATAAAAGTTTGGGCATTACCCAGGCCATCTGCAGACGTACCATTGAAAGGTTAACGTATACCGCTCTGTCCTTTTTATCGCCCTCATTATTTTTCCCACCGCCCAGTACTTCTATAAGAGCCTCGGCTGCGTCTTTACTAACCGGGAATTCTTCCGTCTTCATTTCTTCTTCCTTAGATAGTTCTCGTATTTCTTAGCGCTTTTGCACATCTCTTTGGGACTTATCAGCTTATACCTGTCTCCCGGATTCAGCTTAAGCCCTTCTTTGTCCAGTTTGTATTTATCCTGAAGGATGTTGTTAAAGTATTCATCATCCTTTTCCATCTCTTTTATGGTTGCATATGCCTTCTCATATTTGGCCGCTCTTATTGCATATTTGATGCGTTTAAAGATGCCTATCTTTTCCGTAAAGAATCCGTTCTGGAACATCACATCATAATCCGCATCTCTCTTAACATGCTTGGGATAATTTATCGGAAGTTTGATACCCTTAAGTTCTACGCCGGATACGTGGTCTATTTTTTCCTGCGTATCAGCAGGATGCTCTGCCATCTCGTTTCCCATGCCAATGTTCTTTATCAGATTACATTTGGGAACTATGCCCAGCATGTCATTGGCCCACATATTGAAATTCCACTGATACCCCCAGGTGCGGTACCAGTGATACTGCAGATCATCAAAAACTATCGAGAAGAACCGCCAGGTATTGGGCGTCATGAATTTTTTGAACTTCTTTTTCTTTTTAAGCTCCGGCCATCTGCGTATATTCACATCATATTTTTTCCAGGCACGCTTCCAGGTAGCCCAGCCCCAGATGGTTGCAAAAGAAGAAAAACATATATCTTCTGTTTTAAATATCTTTGCTTCGGGATAAAGATTATTGCCGCTTATCATGCCTATACGTTCATCCCTGGCATAATGTTCCAGCATATCACGGCAGAAGTAAAAGAAACTCTGGTCAGCCTTTATATCATCTTCGATGAATATCGCCCTGTCCTCTTTTTCAAAGACCCACGCCATACCGCTTGGCATACGGTATCTGAGTCCCATATTTTTCTCCGCATAATTTCTGTATACCTTGCAATCCCAGTCGATGTGGGAATCAAGATACTGCCTTACTTCCGCAACAGCTTTTTTATCCTTATGCTCCCTGGGACCGTCGCTTATTATATAAAGCTTTTTGGGCCTTAATTTCCGTATGGGTTCAAAAGCCTCTTTCGTAACATCAAGACGCTTATATACTATCATTACAACGGGCACATCAAAGCTGTTATCGTTCATCCCCATTTTCCGTTCTCCCTGATCTCTGCAACAGAAGAAAAATGTCCGGCATTTTTCTCAATCTGTGCGGGATCCTTATCCCACCATTTTAACTCCTTAAGATAATCTATATCTTCTTCCGAAAAGCGGTATCTGATCAGCTTTGCGGGATTGCCTCCCACTATGGCATAAGGCGGCACATCCTTTACCACAACCGCTCCCGCGGCGATTATCGCACCATCGCCTATATGCACGCCTTCCATAATGATCGCATGGTCGCCTATCCAGACATCATTTCCTATCTCAACACAGATCTTTTTCTTTTCATCGATCCATTTAAATTCTTCAAATCGCTGATGTCCGGTATATGTAAAACCGCTTTGTTTGCGCATTGAATAGAAACAGGGAGATGTGGATACCCAGTCCCGGGAAGGATGCTGTCCCCTTACGATATGAACATGATTACCGATCGAGCAGAATCTGCCTATCCTGCAGAAATCAAGCTTGCTTCCGGGTGAGATAAACGATGCATAACCTATATGCGAATCATATAATTCGCCATAGATAACATTACGTCCCTCCAGAACGGAACGTATAGCCTTACCGTAAACATGACAGCCATCGCCTGTCACCGTTCCCCTGCTTATATCGCTGCCGGGATAAAAAACACTTCCCGTCTGTCTGTGCAGTTTATTTTTGTGTGCAGCAATAACTGCCTTTCTTATCAATGCTTTCATATTCAGATCCTGCTGATATCCAGTGTTTCTTCATCTGTACTGCCCATCGTTCCCAAAAACCAGCAATGGGTATATTCATAACCGCCGGATAAAATATATGCTCCCGTAGCTCCGCCTGTATCGGCTGTGATAAAGCAGCTGCATCTTGACAGATAATGTATCGCTGCCAGATAACTTATGTTCATAGCTACAGCATCCCTGCGGTAATCTTCCTTCTGTCCCAGCTTCACATCCTGTTTACCGCGGTAACGTTTCTGTTCTATCGTCATTATCTCTTCCCCGAACGCATTGTTTAAAGCATCCAGGATCTGCAGATCTTCCGTTGCAAGAAAGATCCGCTTACATCCGTATTCTTCCTTAACGGAACGTATCTTTTCGATAAGCGTATCAAAATCGGGCTGTACGGCATGACCCACGCCTTTGCTCAGATAATCCGTACCTCTGGCCAGTACTCCCAGCCATCTGTCCGTTTTATTATATTCATTTTCATACTTTTCTATCTCGGCTTTTACCGATGCGGAAAAATGTATATATTTTTTGCACAGTTTTCGCCAGTATATGATCTGCTTTTCCGTACGCGTAAGACTCAGCATAGAACCGCCGGGCATTCTGGGATTCTCAAGGATTATCTTGTTTTTCTTATCTTTCACTTCCTCAAAACGAACTCCGGCAGGCTGTTCAAAAAACAATTCCCATGCATTCTTTGTCTTTCGTTCTTTGGCGTCACAAAAGATGTTTTCCTTTGTCTGCATATCTATCACAGGAATATATCCATGTTGTATGCTGTAGCTTATACCTGACAGAGCCTTAAGAAAGAAATTAAAAAGCCCGCCTTCATCTGTATAAAGGCGCAGTACGCAGTATATCTTTTCTTTCCCCTTATATCTGCGGATCACACGGGCGTTTTTTGCTTCTATGCAATTACGCTCTATCTCCCTGTAATCCCCGGATAACAGCGTTCTGGTTTTACCAAAAAAGCTCTTTATGCTCATAAGCTGTCATATATATCCTTAAGCATTTTGTAATTTATCTCCGGAGTATATTTTCTCATATACTCATCATATGCGTTTTCGGAAAGTTTCCTCCGGTCCATGGTCTCAAAGCGCTCTATGGCGGCATTCAGCCCTTTTATATTATTCCTGAATTTAATACCGGTGACGCCGTCAGTCACCAGGCTGCCGGGATTGCCGAAATCAGCGGCAATAACGGGAACTCCCAGTGAATACGCTTCTATCACGGTCATGCCGAAAGTCTCGTACCAGCGTGGCGCCACTATAAGAGCCTTCGCACCTGCCAGAAGCTTCATGGCGTCTTCGTGTTCCATCTGTCCGCGGCATTCAATATTATTAATGCCGTTACGGGATAAATATTGCTCCAGTGCCTGCCTTTGCTCCCCGTCACCGGCGAAGATAAGGCGTCTTCCGTTCTTTGCAAAAGCTTTTGCTATAAGGGCGCTGCCCTTCAGCCTCTCTATCCTGCCCAGAACCAGATAATAAGGTTTGGTTTCATCAGACGCCTTTATATGCGGCTTTTGTGTAAAATTCGGCTTGATATAGATCTTACCGGGTTCTATATTCATTTCTTTACGGTTCAGTAAAAGCAGCTTTTTCTTATTAAATTCCGTAAGGCAGATAAAATTAACTTCTTTATAGATCCTGTTTCTTAAGTGCATAAAGTTCATCAGGGCAACTGCCGCAGTCTGTATAAGGCTGCCGCGGTAGCATCTCCCTTTTAAGGCACATTTGTTTCCGTGCTTTATGCACTCCTCACATACACGGCCGTTTCTGAAAAATGTTGCAGCAGGGCAGAGCAGCCGGAAATTATGCATGGTCTGTACAACAGGAACTCCTTCTGCCGCCGCAGCATAATAAACCGCAGGACTTACCAGAAAGAGTGTATTGTGCACATGCACCACGTCTATGGCTTCCCTGCGGATGATCTTTCTTATCTCATTATATGTACGGAAAGAAAAGAACATATTAAGGAGAAGTGAGAGCTTCCCCTTTTTTTCCGAATTATCCCTGGTATAGCGGATGACCTTGTGTCCGTGGGTGGCAAGAAGTCCTGCTTCATTATCTGCCACCGTATCCTCTCCTCCGGGGATGCGGTAATGATTGTGTACTATCAATACATTCTGCATTTGTCCATTTTATCACATTTTTCGCATTATTGCACCAACTAAATCCCAAAAGGTATACGCAAAAGCCACAGTATAAGCAGATGGACAGGATATGCAAAATAAAAAAGATATTTAAGCTGGCGGCCCCTCTCACCGTTATACAGCGAAACCGGGATAATGGCGGCAGCGGCATATATCTCGCGCTGTGATGAGGCTATAAGGATAATTGTACAGATAACTCCTGCAGTTATCGGGTATTTTCTCAGTCCAAATACCGCACAGATCGCTAAAACCCCTATGGCGTTGTAATCGGTCTTCATAAAAAATGCAAGCCCCGCAGCACAGGCTATCACCGCTATATCGCATATAGCAAAATACAGCCGCGGAAGGTGCTTTCCTTTCATAGGGCCGCCCCTGGCAGACTCCATACCTCCCTGTGCAGCCATGCTGTCTATGGCGTGTATCGCTACCAGGCCGATAAACAAGGTAAAGAAAACATTCTGCTTGTTCCAGTAAAAAACCTTATCATAAAAGGCCAGGTCGAAGGGAATCTCGCTGATCAGGGCAAAAAGTCCCAGACGCAGCAGATATCTGGTCACATTCTTCGTATGTATATAACCCTCTATCAAAAGGAAAATATAGCTAGGGAACGCTATACGGCCTATATCCCTTAATACCTCATAGGTGGTCTTAAAGGGCTCGTATTTCCCATGGGCGATAAAATAATACTTAAAAAAGGACGCTCCGACATGATCGATGATCATGGTTATAAGCGCTATCCATTTAAGAACAGCCGCAGAAAACGGAAGTTTCCTAAGTGGTGGTTCGGTGTTATCTTTTTTATCGCCGGGATCTGAATTTTCCCCTAAAAAGGGAGGATGCCAGGCAGATCTTTGCGGATCCACCTGGCATAAATTATGAAAAAGTTTTGCTGTTAATGTCTTATTAGGTTTCTCAGGACTTTTTATTGTTCTGTCCTTTGATGATGTAATCATATAATATAAAAATGTATGGAAAATGATATTTAAATAAACTTAAATAAAACAATTTATTAACAAAATATGAACATTACAAAATGTTATTTATTGGTGTTAAACTTTCTCCGGTTCGGGGTAATCAACACCAAAAGTTTCGACCGTTACAGTCTTCATTTTCTGCTCCTGAAGGGGACGGTCATTATAATCGCAGCGTGTTGCTGCAATGGCATTTACAACCTCGATACCCTCTGTAAGCTTGCCGAATGCGGCATATTCACCGTCCAGATGGGGTGAAGTCTTGTGCATGATAAAGAACTGGCTGCCGGCAGAATCAGGATTCATTGCACGGGCCATGGAAAGTACGCCGGGAGTATGCTTTAAGTCATTCTTAAAACCGTTGTGGGCGAACTCTCCCTTTATGCTGTATCCGGGGCCACCCATGCCTGTACCGTTGGGATCGCCGCCCTGCAGCATAAAGCCTTCGATCACACGGTGAAAGATCAGGCCGTCATAAAAGCCCTTCTTTACAAGACTTATAAAATTGTTTACCGTATTGGGAGCGATCTCGGGATAAAGCTCTGCCTTCATAACGCTTCCGTCTTCCATTGTTATTGTTACTATAGGATTCTGTGCCATGGTTTTTTTCTCCTTTTTAGTTATTCTGCGGCTGAGAGAACCTTCTCTATCTCCTCGATAGCATCTTCCTCATCAGCGCCCTCTGCGATGACCATCACGTCTTCTCCGCAGCCTACTGCCATATTCATCATACCCATAATGCTCTTCATATTTACCCTGCGTTCTCCGTCTTTAAGGTAAACACGGCTTTCATACTTGCAGGCGGTCTGCACCAGCAGACTCACCACATCTGCATTTATGCCCTCTTTCAAGGCAACCGTAACTGTCTTTTCCATAGTTTCCTCCTTAAATCACTTCATAAAGATCCTGCGGCTACTGTCCTTCCGGGCGAAACGAAGGATCTTTCCTTAACTCCTCAGCCAGCTCCTGCAGTTTCCTCAACCGGTGGTTAATACCGGATTTACCCACAGGCGGCTGCAGCATCTCACCAAGTTCCTTCAAATTGAGTTCCGGATACTCCAGTCTCAGTTCAGCTATCTGCTTGAGCTTTTCCGGCAAACGTCCCAGGCCTATCTCCTGTTTTAGGAAAATGATGTCCTCTACCTGTCTTGCCGACGCCGCCAGGCTCTTGTTTATATTGGCGGTATCGCAGTTTACGCGGCGGTTCACATCGCTGCGCAGCCCTTTCTCTATCCTGAGATTTTCCAGATCCATCATACAGAGATGGGCTCCCGTGATATTAAGGAACTCGGCTATAGCCTCACTTTCCTTAAAATATACCACATAATGACCCTTGCGTTTCATGCTCCTGGCCTTTATATCATCTCCCTCAAGAAGCTCTATCAGCTGCTGTGCCTGAGCTTCGCTCACACAGACCATTTCCAGATGATAGCCCTTGGCGGGATCGCTCATGGATCCTCCGGCCAGAAAAAAACCGCGCAGAAAAGATCGCCTGCAGCAGCTTTGCTTAAGGATTATCCCTGATACCACGCCATCCTTCATCTCCGGATAATGCACGGATCCAAATATCTCCCCAGCAGAATCTTCAGGCAGTCCCCTGCTTTCGTCATACTGTTCTATGTTATATGTTTTTTTGAGTAATGTAAAGAGCTTTTTTTTGAAGGAGTCCGAATCGCCCGTAAATACAAGCCTTCCGCCATCCACACTCCCTGCAACGGCTGTAAATGCTGCCATTTCGGCTATACAGCAGTGTCTGGACGCAGGTATGATGCCTGCCATTTCATCTTTTACCTTAGAAGAAAAAGACATGACTCACAGCCTCAAAGCTTCTCATCACGATGAGTGATGGTTATGCCGTATTTGCCCTGTTTTTTCAGCCTGTCATATATCTCCCCCGCCAGAGTCACACTTCTGTGCTTACCGCCGGTACAGCCTATACCTATGACCAGCTGATGCTTGCCTTCCTTGACATAATTGGGTATCAGGAACTGAAGCAGACTGCTTACCTTTTCAAGGAACTCTCCGGCTTCGGGAAAGCTCATAACGTAATCATGGACCGGTGCATCGTTCCCCGTCATAAGCTTAAGTTCATCGATATAAAAGGGATTGGGAAGAAAACGGACGTCAAATACCAGATCCGCATCTGCCGGAATTCCGTACTTAAAGCCAAAGGACAGCACACGGATTATCAGATTCGCATATTCTCCATCCTGCAGAAAGATCTTGTCCAGCTCTTCTTTGAGAACCCTGGTAAGAAGATTCGAAGTATCAAAGATATAATCAGCCGTTTTCTTAACGTTCTTTAATATCTCCCGCTCCCGCCTGATTCCTTCTTCAAGGCTGCCGTTTCCGGCTACAGGGTGAACACGGCGGCTCTCCTTATAGCGCTTTATCAGCACTTTATCATCCGCATCCATAAAGATTATCTCGAAGGGATAATCCTTTCTGCGAAGGTTTAACAGCATACGTTCGGCATCGTCAAAATCCTGGTCCGCACGCACATCAAGCCCCAGGGCAACCTTTGAAACCTCGCTGCCCGGGCCGGAAAAAAGCTCTATGAATTTATCTACAAGAGGTACAGGCATATTATCGACACAGTAGAAACCCATGTCTTCCAGCATCTTCATGGCCGTCTGCTTACCGGCCCCGCTCATGCCCGTGACAATGACAAAACGCATAGTTTATCCCTCCCGCTAAAGTGTGAGGTCTCTTATTCCCGGTATACGCCGCAGAAGCCATACCGGCAGGTAACATACCAGATAGACAATAACACTCCATAACAGAGCTGCTGCGATCTTTCCAAGACCATCGGGTTCACCACAGATCTGAATCCTGATCTTTTCTATGTATTCAATCCTGCCATCCAGGAAGAAGCCATGGAGCAGGAAAATTCCCAGTGAACAGCCGCCGAAAGATCCGATAATACGCTCCCAGGGTCTGTGCTCCCTGCGGCGGAATAACGCTTTGGCTGTAACAAAGAGTGTAACACAATTGAGCATCGTAACACTGCTGTGATACTCAGGATACATTATATAATCACCCATGGATACTCCTTTATTTGAAAGTATATAGGTATTATAAGCCAGCCAGAGCAGATCCAGCGGTAACAGTATAAGGGACAGTTTTTTACACTGGTCCACACTCATGCGGTGATGGAAGAAATACCCCATCACGGGATAGATAAATATGACTTCCCATATCCATTCCAGTTTGGTATTGGGATTTAAGCTGTATCTGTTCATCAGCACATAGATATCAAAAAGCGGGAGTATGGATTTAAGCACAAATACCGCAATGATCAGATAGATAAAGTCCTCATCACGCATATTCTTGACCATGGGTCGCATAAAAGGCAGACATACCAGAAAGCCCAGAGTGGAATACAGATACCAGAACTGGGTGATGCGGTCGCGGGCATAAAGATCGGGGATAAAACGGGTAAGATCGAAATTATCCCTCCCTGCCTTGCAATCCGCAAGATAATACAGAAACGAAAATACCACAATGATAATTATCATTCGCAGTATACGCTTGCGCCATACCGTCTTGATCGCCTCATGCATGTCCAGAAGGATCGCACCGCTTATCATAAGACAGAGCCAGAGCGGAAAACGGACTACCTGCGACACAAACAGACTCAGATAATAGGGCAGTGTGCCCATCTGCAGATCGATATAGGCATTTACACCGTCCGAATATGAGAATATAAGAAAGACTATGGCTATTACCCAGAGTACATCAAAGTAAAGCTCTCTCTTTCTTCTTGGTCTGCGTAGATCACTCATTCTCTTCAAAAGCTCCCAGAAGTATTACCTCCGGTTCAAGCATAACGTCAAATTTCTGCCTGACCATTTCCTGAACCCTGCGCATAAGACTGTATATATCCGATGCGCTGGCATTTCCTTTATTTATCACAAAGCCTGCATGTTTCTCGGATACACAGGCTCCGCCGATACTCATACCCTTACAGCCGGAATCAGCTATAAGCTTGCCCGCATAATAACCCTCGGGCCTTTTAAATGTGGATCCGGCACTGGGATACTCAAGCGGCTGCTTCTCCCTGCGCTGGCGGTTAAGCTCCGCAGACTTTGCAAGGATCTGCTCCTTCTCTCCGTATGTCAGGGTCATTTCCGCACCGATGGCCACTCCGCAACGCTGTTTAAGCACGCTGCTGCGGTATCCGAACCCCATCATCTCATTATCCAGGGACTCCCTGCCGATGCCTAAAAAATAAATATCGGCCCTGCTGACAATGTCCTTCATTTCCCCGCCGTAGGCTCCCGCATTCATACTGAGTGCTCCGCCCAGGCTTCCGGGTATACCCGAAGCAAACTCCATTCCCGAAAGGGAATGTTCTGCCGCAAAAGCCGCTATGCGTGATAAGGGGGCAGCGCTTCCGGCGCTGATCACATTATCCCTGACGGATATCTGTTCAAAGCCCTTACCCAGGCGTATCATAATGCCGTCATAACCGCTGTCGCTCACCAGCAGATTGCTGCCGTTTCCAAGCAAAAACCAGGGCAGCTCCTCTTTTTCCAGCAGAGACATCAATGCAATTAAGCTTTCCTCATCATCCACTGTAACAAGATAACGGGCCGCTCCGCCGGCACGAAAAGTACAGTGCCTGCTCATCGGCTCATTCTCCAGCACATTACCCTGCCCGGCGATCTGCTCTAATTTCTCTGACAATAATGCTCCGGTATCCATTTTTATTTCAATTAAAACTCTTTATCCAGCATTAATTTTGCAGCGCCGTAGATACCGGCATCATTTCCCAGGGTAGCCAGGGCAAATTTCACGCCCCTGCTGCCGCGGAAAACATATTTGTTATATTCATCTTTAATATATTCGAAAAGCACTTCTCCTGCTTTGGATACACCGCCGCCAATAACGAAAATCTCGGGATTGACCACGCAGGCAATAGCTGCAAGGCCCTTGCCAAGGTAATGACCGAATTGGACAGCGATCTCCTTTGCCAGTTCATCGCCGGCCTTTACCGCATCAAATACAGCCTTTGCCGAAAGATCACCGTTACGCAGTGATGAAGGCTTATTGTCCTTAGCCAGTCTTCTCTTTGCAAGTCTGGATATACCCGTTGCAGATGCATACTGCTCCAGGCAGCCGTGATTTCCGCAACCGCAGGCGTCAGGCTCATCATCCACAATATGGATATGACCTATCTCTCCGCCGGCTCCGGTAGCACCGGTGAGCATTTTTCCTTCAACGATGATGCCGCCGCCGACGCCGGTTCCAAGGGTTACTGCCACCAGGTTCTTATATCCTGCGCCGCCGCCCTTCCACATTTCACCAAGGGCTGCAACATTTGCATCATTTCCGGCCTCTACAGGTATGCCTTCCAGCAGTTTTGAAAGCTCCTCTTTCACGGAGAATTCTCCCCAGCCCAGATTTGCCGCCTTATAAATGACGCCGTTTCCGTCAACGGGTCCGGGTACACCTATACCAACGCCTACGACATCGTTCTTTTCGATGCCTTTTTCAGCCATCTTCTTTTTGATGGCTTCAGCGATATCAGGCAGTATCTTACTGCCGTTATCCTCTTTCCTGGTCTTTATCTCCCATTTATCCGAAACATTTCCTTCAGTATCAAAGAGGCCCATCTTTACGGTGGTGCCGCCCAGATCTACTCCGAATATTACTTTTGACATAATCTATTTACCTCCTGTACAAGGTTTTACTGTAATTTGTCCCTGTTCTCCAGTGCAGCCTGCATACGCTTATACAGCTCCTGAGGCGCGTTATATCCCATCTTCTTAAGACGGTAGTTAACGGCTGCGGATTCGCAGATCAGCGCCGTATTACGTCCGGGACGGATGGGGATATTATGGCAGACTACCTTATTGCCCAGATATTCGGTATACTCTTCTTCCATGCCCACGCGGTCGTAATCCTGATCCTTGGACCACTCGGAAAGACGTATCACAAGGTTGATCTCCTGATCTTCCTTTACGCTCTGCACACCGAAGAGCATCTTTACATCAACTATACCTATACCGCGGATCTCGATGAAATGCTTGGTCACGGCGGGCGCCGTTCCTATCAGGGTTTCCTCGGAAACCTTGCGGATCTCCACCACATCATCCGTTACCAGACGATGGCCTCTCTTTATAAGCTCCAGAGCGCATTCGCTCTTTCCTATGCCGCTCTCACCTGTGATCAACACGCCCTCACCAAAGATATCCACAAGCACGCCGTGCACGGTCATGCAGGGAGCCAGCTTGGCATTGAGCCATCTGATAACTTCAGCCATGAAAACCGAAGTGCCCTTTGATGTAGAAAGCAGAGCCACGCCGTTCTTTATCGCTATCTCCTTGAACAGAGGATCCGGCTGCAGATCCCTGCAGAAAACGAAAGCGGGAGTGGATTGGGAGAGCACCTTGTCGTAGATCTCTCTCTTATCCTCTTCCTTCATCTGTTCCATATATGAATACTCAACAAAACCCACTATCTGCAGACGGGTAGCATCATAATGCTCAAGGTAGCCTGCCAGCTGTATAGCCGGGCGGTTGATATCCGGCTGGGTTATGCGGATATTGCTGATATCTATCTCATCCGTAAGATTAGTGAGTTTCTGCTTGTCGATGAGACGCTGCAGACTGATACTTGCCATAGGGGGTCCTCCTTTTTGAACACATTTGGGGTATATTATACTTCTATTTTGAATTATTGACAACAAAAAATCAGCCTCCCGGCAGAATACTCCGTATCCGACAGGCTGAATTCATCATAAGACATTTTATAAACGCCATGGATAGATTCTATTTTTTTCTGGTAGTGTCCGTATAATCCGTATAGCCCAGACTCTTTACTCCCCTGGTCAGTTCATCAAGAGCATGCTCGAGTTTTCCATAGGTATCATATACCTGCTCAAAAAGAACAAAAGCCTCTTCTCTCCGGCCTTCTGCCGATGCATTAAAGCATCTGAACGCATAGCGGTGCAATTCTTCATGAAGATCATACGCTGCTTTGTACGCCGATAGCTTCTTTATCCTGTCATCTTCGACCGTGGCAAACCATTTGCCGAGCTTGCAGCCTCCGGGATTGTTTACCTGCTCCGGCTTCAGATGCTCATAACCCACAAGATTATTATACTGCCTCCAGGTAAATATCAGATGATCCACCTTAAATACCGTGATCCAGTCAAGCATGGTCAGTTCGGCACGGTCTCTTGCCATATCGGAACGTACCATATCCACGCTGCGTGAAATCCTGTACAGATGCTCTCCTGTAGTGAAGCATTCCTCATCCAGCTTGTCAAATCCGCCCGCGACGGTGTTGCCCAATGCGATAAATTCTTCCGTAAGAGCTGACTGTGTATTTACTTCTTCAAATATGGAATCAATATCTTCATTGATACCCGCGACTTCATCTACCATGTTTTCCAGACTGCGTACAGAACTGTTTGCGCGTTCCGTTCCCTCTTTCAGATGATCTGTAGTAGCGGCAACCGATGCAGCGATCGCATCAATATTTTCCAGCATCTCATCCACATAGGCGACCACCGAATCCGCACAGGATGCCGTATCGCCTGCCTGTACTCCCATCTGCTGGGCGACTACCGCGAATCCGCGTCCGGTCTCACCGGCACGGGCTGCCTCTATACTCGCGTTCAGGGCGAGCAGGGAGGAATTGTCCGCCAGATCCTTTATCTGGTCAATGATCTTTGTGATCTTTTCCGTATTTTCCTTAAAAGCAGCAATCTTATCGTTGATCTGATCCACTTCATCTGCAGTGGAATCTATAACGGCTATACTCTGCGTTATTTCTTCGGAACAGTTTCTGGAAGTTTCTATCACATCGTGTGAACCGGACTGTATATTCGAGACCGCATCCTGTACCCGGACGATAGAACGCTCCAGTTCCTTCCCTGAGGTATGGATAGTCGCCACGACCTGAGCCTGCTCATTGACCTTTTCGATCATGTTCTTAACAACCGAAGAATCCCCTATCTTTATCATGGCTTCATTCATGCGCATGACAAAGACATTATTTGCCCGAAACACACTCTTCATCAAGTTATTGTAACACAGAGCGATCTCCGGATCATGGAACTCGGATGCTTCCAATGTACTCATATCTCCGTCAGCAGCTTTTCTCATATGCTCCATAAGTATTTTCAGATCTTCGCCGGCCAGATCAACTTTCTTTCCAAACATTATGGTACCTCCTGTCTTCTGCGCATTCGATACATTGTTTTACCTGTTATCTTCTGATATCGTAATTCATGTTCATCAGATTCCGTATGCTTTCTGCATCATCCGTGATGTTTGCATCACCGCGGATCGTATGCTTTATGGCACTGCTTGCTACAGCAAAGTTTACCATATCTATCGGCTCATATCCATGCATCATTGCATAAATAAATCCGCTCGCAAAAGCATCTCCTCCGCCGACACGGTCAAGGATAGTAAACGTAAAAAGTCTGCTCTCATAGGTCTTTCCGCCGTACCAGAGATAAGCTTTTAAGCTGTTTTCGCTTCCGCTGTGCGCATAGCGCACATGCCTTGCTATGCATTTCAGATTGGGGTATTTTTCCACAAAGGCCCGATTGACCATATCCTGCTGTTCCCTATCCGGCTGATACGGGATATCATCTTTTATATCTCCTTTGGAATGATCGTTATCGTCCCGCCACAGATGATAGGGTTCAATACCAAAAAGAATATCCACATAAGGGAGACATTCTGTACAGAAATCCCTGGCCTCTTCCCAGGTCCAGAGTTTTGAACGAAAGTTTCCGTCAAAGCTTACCGTGAGTCCTTTTGCCCTGGCTGTCCTTAACGCACGCAGGATCAGGTCGGCACAGTTTGGAGAAAGTGCCGGTGTGATACCGCTCAGATGCAGCCATGTATAGCCCTCAAGCAGCCGCTCCAGATCGACCCCTGAAAAATCATACTCTGTTATGGCACTGTGCTTACGATCATAGATCACCTTGCTGGGCCGGATACCATATCCTGTCTCCAGGTAATAGCTGCCCAGTCTGTGCGTCGGTGTCTCCTCAGGAGTACTCAGTATCACAGGCGTACAGTGCACATCATTACTCCGCAGCATCCTTACCGCACTCTTCCCGAGAGAGTTGTTGGGAACCACAGAAAAGAAACTGCTGTCCACCCCAAGATTTGCCAGGGCCAGCGCTATATTCGCCTCGCTCCCCCCATAGCTCGCCTCAAAATCCGATGCCATACGTATCTTCACATAGTCCGGCGGCGTAAGCCGCAGCATGATCTCGCCGATCGTTATAAATTTATGTTCCATAGAAAAAACCTCCACAAATATAAGCTCTTACAGTCATGCTATAGAGAGTCTTTATACCTGTCATCATACTTAAAATAATCAAAGTCTGCGGGTTTTCTGCTGCCGCATCCCCCGTTATTGGCATAGATTCCGACAAGTGTTCCCGTATGACGTTTAGGATCATCCGGAACTCCTTCATCGCATAGATAAATGCAGTTTTCCAGTACTCCTACCGTCTTCCAATCCTGACCATCCAGGCTGTAATAAAATGTTCTTATAAGATGATCCGTCACAACCCTTATGAATACAGGCATCACAGGAACATCATCGATCTGCGCCACCAGCTCCTCCCCATGATTTCTGTTTATCACAAGCTGAATCTTTCTGCCGCCTTCATAGCATACCGCACATCTTACATAAGTGGCAGTACTGTAATAACACGTCAGTCCGGCCTGTTCTCCATCTCTGTCCGGATAAAACTCTACTTTGGTTTCCGCAATATACGAAAGCTCCTGCTCTCTGCGAAGCAGGGTGTTCTTTGCTCGTATTTCATTTAACTGCCCGTCTCTAGTCCATATACGGAAATATCCCGGACGTTCTGTCAATGACCATGAGCCATTATCCGGATTCCTCACAAACTCCCATTCAAGATCCAGAGAATCCTTATCAAAATCATCAAAAAGATTTCTGTCATATAAACACTCCGGCAGATCAGGAGCTGTCTGTTCCGTGCCGGGTCCCTTCCCCTCATTTATTACAAACCATCCGTCATTTGTCCACCGTACAGGATCTAATGCCGTCTCTCTGCCAACAGTAGTATATTTCCCCCCATTAGGCCTTCCGCATAGATAATAACACCACCATTGTCCGTTCGTGTCCTGTACCAGCTTACCATGACCTGCGCGTTGAAGCGCTGCCTCAGGATCCTTCTGGCGCATCACGGGATTATAGGGCGACTCCTCGTAAGGACCGTAAAGCTCTTTACTGCGCGCCACATTGATACCATGTCCGTATCCTGTTCCGCCCTCTGCCACCATAGCATAATAGTAACCGTCTTTTTTTATTATATGCGGACCTTCTGAACATCTCTCTCCTGTACCCCCCCAGGCTGTTACGGCATCTCCCTCTACCGACATACCGTCATCACATAAGGGCACAAGCCTGGCGGCTCTGGCTATGACCATATATCTTTTTCCGTCATCATCCACAAAAAGTGAAGGATCGATATCATCTACTTCCAGACATACCGGCTTGCTGTACGGTCCTTCGGCTTTATCTGATACCATCACCAACTGCCGGCGCATTACATTATTATCGCGCTTCCCATCTGCATTCAGGCGCAATGTAGCATATATATAGAATCTGTTATCAACATATTCTATATCCGGTGCCCAGATACCATGAGAATCTTTGATATGACTGATATCCAGCCATTCCGGATTGGTAATGGCATGTCCTATTATATGCCAGTGTACCATATCCCTTGAGTGAGAAATCGGGATTGCCGGGAAATACTGAAAGCTGGAATTGACCATATAATAATCTTTATCAACCCTGATCACCGAAGGATCCGGGAAAAAACCTCTCTGTACCGGGTTATGGTAAATACGTCTTTTCTCTTTGCTATCCATCAATATATCTTACCTGTAGTTCAGTTCCTTGATTTCTTTAACATTCACATTTGTCAGCATGCTTTCTTTGTCCGCACTCCCGTATATCGTTACATCATTGACCTGAAGCCGGTCAACATTTTTCAGATACAGACTGCGTCCGGAAAGCTTCGGAAAATTATCCATCATTATCGGACAACGCGGAGTTCTTTCATTTTCCGGAAGGTAGTATGCTTTAATATGTTCAAGTGTAAGCTTCTCTATAGGAGCCTCCGGTAATCCATACGCGCATACCAGCGAAACATCCACAACCATGCAATCGACATAACGAACCGTCAGGCTGCCGATCCTTGGAGTACGGTAATCCTTTTCCATCGGCTCCTGACTCTGCACATATTCGGAATGGCCGTCAGGATCACAGTAATAAAACATATTTACGGTAACCGGCATATGCACGCGGTTCATGGTTATATTCTCAAACAGAAGGTCTGTCAGCACAGACCTGTCTCCACGGCCACGCCTTGTTTTTATACGCACACCGCGGTCAGTTCCGCTGAAGATACAGTGAGTCACATGTAATCCGCGCACTCCCCCCGCTATCTCAGAACCTACTGTCACTGATCCGTGCCCGTTTTTCATATGGCAGTTGCGTATTACTATATTCTTTGTTTCCTTATGATGAGCATTTGCCATATATAACTTACCGCTCTTTATCGCAATGCAATCATCACCGACAGAAATGGTAGTACCCAGGAGACGCACATTTTCACAGCTCTCAGGATCAAAACCGTCAGTATTGGGTGAGTCAGGCGGATTCTGTATGGTAAGATCCAGAAAATCAAGTTCATCTGAATAATAAGGATGTACGCACCAGCACGGAGAATTCTGAAGGCTCAGTCCCTGCATCCTTACATTCTTGCATGCATTAAAGAATATGAGCTTTGGACGCCATGCCACGCGTTTGACTTTGGGATCTATCCACCAGTCGCAGTTTGACGCATTACCGTCTATGGTCCCCCGTCCGACGATATCCAATCCCTCCACCCCTATGGCAGTAAGCAGCGAAGCATAGCTGTCAAGCGGATTACCTTCCCAGGATGAAAGATTATACTCTTTTTTATTGTCATAAAGATGTCTGATGATCCCGGGCAATACCGGATAATTCTCTCGCTTTGCATCACCGAGTATCACCGCTCCCTCATCTACCCAGAACGTCATATGGCTTTTCAAAAACAACGGTCCCGTATAATATGTCCCCCGGGGTATCCACACGGTTCCGTTATCCGGGCAGCTCTGTATCGCAGCCTGTATAGCCGCCGTATCATTATGATTCCCGTCACCCGCTGCTCCGAATCTCCTTACATCAAGCAGAAAGCTTTCTGTCTGCGTTTTCACTGCAGTACATTCGTCCGATCCGCCATCCTTAACCCTGATCTCATACTCATGATCAGGTTCCAGACCATCGATAGTTATCACATTTCTGTCAGTCTCACAATACGGCTGACCGTCAACGTAAACCGTACATTTCTCATCTGTTTTAAAACGCGCATTGTTTATTCTCTCGATCGTTATGCTCCGTTTAAATATACCCGCTATCTCAAAAGCCATAATCTCTCCTCAAAAACTTTACGATTCTCCACTATTGATCCATACCCTATCTTTAACCCTGGATCAATGCACGTTTCGGATCATCTCCGTATATGCGAGCAGGAAAGGCGCCACACCTTTAGCCTCATTCTCAACTACCGGCTCACTGAAATAATATTCAAGAGAACCATCACGATGCTGCTTGCCTCCAAGTCCCGCGACCAGACAGATCCCTGAAAGTTTAAGGGTTCCGTCTTCGTTACATGACAGATATTTCTGAACGATCCCGTCGAAAGCCCTCTCACCCATTTTAGCATAACGCGGCGCAAGATATCCAAGACGTACTGCCTTAAGGATCGCATATGAGATAAGTGCGGTTCCGGATGTCTCCAGATAATTCCCCTTGGCTTCAGGATGATCCACCACCTGATAAAACATACCGCTTTCATCCTGATATGCACTTAATGCATCCGCCAACCCCTCCAGAAGTGTCTGCAGATAACGCTTTTCGTAGTAAAGAGATTCGTCGGTTGCCTGCGCGGTCTCTACTAATGCAAGAGAAAACCACCCAAGGGAACGCAGCCAGAAGTTAGGACTGCAGCCTGTCACGGGATCCGCCCAATACATCTTTCTGCTCTCATCATAGCCATGATAATAAAGTCCCGTCACGGGATCACGCATATTCTTTTCGACATTTTTAAACTGAAGTATCACATCATCACATTTTCCCATTCTGTTAAATCTTGTCTCATATTTCATATAGAAGGGTTCTGCCATATACAGACCGTCAAGCCAGACCTGATCAGGATATATCTCCTTATGCCAGAAGCTTCCTTCTTTCGTGCGCGGCATACCTGTCAGCTGCTCGCGAACATGATCCAGCGCAAGTTTGTATTTGTTTTCACCGGATTTATCATACAGGAAGAAAAGATTGCTTGCCGTATTTATATTATCCAGATTGTATTCTTTGATATTATATGTGCGTATGGAACCATCCTCTTGAACAAAATAATCAACAAAATCCTTTGCAAAAACATAATATCTTTCTTCACCCGTTATCTCATAAAGGGCGAGCAGTGCAGTGATCATACAACCATCTATGTAATTCCACTTAGACGGTATGTTTTGAATGATCATCTCCTTATTCCATACAGGTCTTTCCGCACTTGAATTCTTTAGCAGATATTCGATATAATCCTGAATCTTTTTTCCTGTTTCAGCTGTCATACTATAATTTCCCTTTCTGTTTTTTCTATCAGCTCACGCGATCTTACGGCATTTTCAGGTGTTGTATTCTCCAGTGTAGCCTGTATGTACGGTTTCTTTTCGACTGCGAATCTGACTATCTCCGTATAGTCCATCTCGCCGAAACCGCAACCCACCGCTTTCATTCCGTCCTCTCCTATTATGTAATCCTTTAAATGGATCATTGCTATTTCCGGGGCCAGAATATCCATAGCTTCCGCGATCACTTCATCCCTGTGATCAATATTATCCGGATCCAGCAGGTTGACCGGGTCAAATATGATCTGCAGATTCGGTGATGCGATACGGTCAAGCACCTCTCTGGCCCGTCGCGGATTCCAGACTATATGTTTATATACCGGTTCGATCGCAAGTATCACTCCACATTTCTCTGCATACTCTACCACAGGGCGGAGATTATCAATAAATATCTCCAGAGCCTCCGCACTGTGATTTGCTTCTTTGTCGTAATGATAATCCATATTAGGCGCGCCGGTTTCGGTCCCTACCATACCGCAGCCAAGCAAAGCCGCAAACCTCAGATGTGCACAATAGCGCTGCCTGATCTGCGCAAGTTTTACCGGGTCCGGATGCGCAAGATTCTGATAATTACCAAGAACCGCTATATCAATACCCGCTTCGGAAAAACAGTGTTTTAACCACATTGCGTATCCCGGTGTCAGCGCATCCGTTTCTCTGGGCAACCCCTCTGTCTTTCCCAATGCTATATGCACGCACGAGAATCCCTGCTCTTTAACATTTTTCAATCTCTGTTCCAATGGGCATACAGCACTGTCATGGAGACGCAGGCCTATCTGCATCACGATACCTCCTCTTCTTTGTTACTCCTTTTCTTCAGGATCTGCTGCACTATCTTTGTCCGACGTCGATCCGCTGCTTTGAGCTTTTTTTTCATAAACCTCAAATATCCCGCTATACAGGCGTGCCCTGATAAGTCCCGGGCCGCTGAAGCACAATACCAGTACTACAGGGATGATGGGATATCCTATAAAATAAAGTGCCACGAATGCTATCGGCGCTACTATCGCCATAATGATAGTACGTACGGTGATGATGCCAAGTATGCTCATTATAAATGCTGTTTTAAAGGTCCCTCTTATCGTATTTGAATAATGCGACAGAACCGGAAATACATACAGAAAAACAAGATATGTGATACCTATCGCCATATACATAAGGACAACATATACCATAGGAAACCTGTTCATCCTTGTCAGCCGCCAGTCTACAAACAATGCCGCTATCACCACCAGCATGATCAGCCAGATCACTGTCGCCTGCAGAAAATTCTGTTTGAATGAACGAAAGAAACTTTTTACAATATAGCCTTCCTCTTTACGTGCGATCTTCAGCAATACATAATGCATTGCAGTAAATGATGCTCCTGCCGTGATCACGGGAATGCAGCAAATAATAGTCAACACATTTAATATCATCAGATCCGCAACGGTTCCCATAAAACGCATGAACGGACTGTCTATCTTTAAAAAATTCATAAGTCATACCTCTGTGCCAATTATTTCTTAACTCATACTGATCTGCATACTCTCCATATGATAGAAGGCGCCCTTTTTCTCCATCAACTCAGTATAATTACCCTCCTCAACGATCCTGCCATGTGAAAGGACAGCTATACGATCCGCATCCTTTACGGTTGACAGCCTGTGAGCGACGATAAATGTGGTACGTCCCTTTATCAGTCTGGCCAAAGCTTCCTGTATTTCTTTTTCGGATATCACATCCAGGGCTGATGTCGCTTCATCAAGAATGATTACCCTGGGATCCCGGATTATCGCGCGGGCTATAGCAATCCTCTGTCTCTGTCCGCCCGAAAGGTTTGCACCATGTTCCTCAACAATGGTATCGAGCCCTTTGGGCAGCTCACTTACCATCTTTTCAAGATTTGCCGCTTTTACAGCCTCCCGTACTTTTTCCTCACTGACATCCGGCATGCCGTATGTGATATTATCCCGCAGGCTGCCTGTAAACAGCAGCGGCATCTGCGGAACTACCGACAGAAAGCGTCTGTAGCTTTTCAGGTTTATCTCGCTTATATCCTTTTTATCTACCAGCAGTTTCCCACCTACAGGAAGCATAAATCCGATCAGAAGGTTTAACAATGTTGACTTGCCTGCTCCCGATCCGCCCACTATCGCTACGGTTTCCCCCTGCTTTACCTTCAGATTCAGATCCACCAGCACATCATTATCCATATCAGGGTATGCGTATGCAACATTACGGAACTCATATTCACCATCAAGTGACTGCAGCTCCTCTTTACCGTCATTATGCTCTATATCTTCACAGGCAAGCACTTCTCCAACCGATCTTACCGACTCCAATCCTTTGGTCACTACAGGAAGCAGGTTTATAAGTGATGTAAACTGGTTTACCACTGTAGAAAAACTGGTCTGATAAAAGGTTATATCACCCACCGGAATACTTCCGCCCAACGCAAGATATCCCGTAAAAGCCAGACATCCCACCTGAAAAACCTGAAAGATCACCCATCCAACCGCGCCGAAATTGGACTGCACCATGTCCAGACGGTATCCTCTGTCAGCTGTTTCCGCAAGCTGCTTTGACATACGCTCTTTTTCTATTTCCTCAAGCGCATGCGCCCTCGTGACCGGAACCATCTCCACCATTTCCATTACACGGGCAGATGTTTCCTCCATCTCTATACGAAAAGCCCTGTTCTCCTTGCGTATCTTTCCCCGGAAAGCAAACATTGTCAGTGAAGCTATGGGAGCCACAAGTATCATAAATACAAGTATCATACGGTTTTTGACAGCTGTGATACTTATCATGATCACCATGTTCATCACAATATTCAGTATGTTAATAAATAACTGCGATGAAAGGGTTTCTATTGCTTCCACATCACGCATTATCTTGGACTGGAGCCGCCCCGACTGTGCCTGGGTATGATACGGTATCGACAATTCCTGCAGCTTACGGACCAGAGCACTTCTCAGACCGGCTTCGGTATTTCTCGTCACACGTGAACGCAGCCGCATATGGATATAGTTTGCCGGAAGGTGTATAGTCAAAAGTATCAACCATATACCTGCGTTAATAAATATTGCTTTTTTCGCAGCCTCTCCGCCTTCGAGTACTCCATTGATCACATTAGCGATCAACAGGGAAGAGAATAATGCAGGTGAATGTTTTATCAGATAAAAAAACGAACTGAATATAAAATAATGATACTGTCCCTGATAAAAACCCAGCAGTACACGCAGGGGTTTGTCTTTATACTTTTTATAATATTTTACATATTTATGTTCTACAGCATCAATCTTCATTACAGCTGCTCAAACCTCAGTTTCATCCTTAAAAGATGCATCAATATTATCATTGATCTCTTTCAGTTTTCTTGATCTGCCAAGACATATAAAGGGTTCTGCCGCTTCCTCATCGTTATCGTCCACTGTAGCGGCATTACGGCTTACCAGCAGATCTGTATAAGGCCGCCCCAGCATCCGCAGACCATCCGCGATAAAACCGGCATAAACCACAGCACCGTGAAGCACCAGGTGTGTATTATCCTTTGGATACACATAAAGCGGTCTGGATGCAATATCCCCTATTGATGCAAGATAAGCTTCCGTAAGTGAAGTCATATCGATACATGGAACACCTTCTTCCTCTGCCACTTCTCTTACCGCCATAGGATAATCCGAATGTGATCCCGGCAGGAATGCTCCGTCCGTGTCAAACAAACGTCTTGCAATGGGCGTAAGAAGTACGGGATACGCTCTGTGCTTTCTTGCTGTTTCTACAAATTTCCTTAGATTATCTTTAAATGTTGTACCTGCCTCCGTATAGCGCAGGACATCACTCTTTTTTTCATCATTATGTCCAAACTGTACGAACAGGAAGTCACCCTCTTCCAGATAATCATCTATCCGGTCAAGACGTCCCTGATCAATAAACGAACGGGTACTGCGCCCGTTTATCGCAAAGCTTCGTACTACCACATCATCTTTAAGATATAACAGCAACCCCTGTGAAAGCCCCATCTGGGGATAAGTTGCAATTTTATTAAATGTTACCGTGCTATCGCCGGCATATATGATCCTTGGCATTTTATATTCCTTTATGCTTCCTGTTTTTTATCTTTTTAAAGATGGGAGAGGCATCCGCCTCTCCCATCTTATCTGCTATATTACTCCTTAACCGCACCAACATTCACACCGGTAACAAAATACTTCTGGAGGAATGGATACGCCAGCATGAATGGCAGGATCGCACATACGATTCCGGCGTAGTATAGCGTTGATTGTGAAACCTTATAAGCCGTAGTCGGCGTGTCACCATCCTGGATCATTACTCTCAGCTTGTACTGGAAGTTAACCTGATCGGGATTGGTAATGTAAATCTGTACTGTACTGTAATCATTCCATACAGTCACCGCAAACATCAATCCTATGGAGGCAAGTGCTGCCTTCGATAACGGGAGGACTATCTTGTAGAAAATCTGCATCGGAGAACATCCATCCAGTTTTGCTGCTTCATAAAGAGTTGCCGGAATACCTTCAAAGAAGTTCTTCATCAATACCAGGTTATAAACATTCATACCATGTTTCAGAACCAGTATCCACATGCTGTCTACAAGATGCAGTCTCTTCATGACCAAATACTCGGGGATCATACCACCGGAGAAGATCATGGTTATAAGCAAAAAGTACGATAAGATATTACGTCCCGGCATTTCTTCCTGGTTCAGTACATACCCGCCCAGAGTAGCCATCAGCAGACCAAGCAGTGTTCCCAGTATAGTTGTCACAAAAGAATTGATCAGGGGACGGAGCAGCTTCTTGGTTGTCATTATGGTTGCATAACCACCAATCGTAGGCTGCGTGGGCCACAATTTGAACTGATATACACCTACCGCATTAAAACTGTCGGATACTACCTTCCAGATAGGGATGATAATGATAAGCGTCAGCAATCCGAATACAATGTAATTGATAATATCAAATACCTTGATCTTTGACTTTCTTCCCGGAGTGATGATATTAACCTTTATTTTTCCCTTTTTAGCTTCAGTATTCAGATCTGATAACGTCTCTGCATTTCCCTGCTCTATCGCTTCTGCAGTCTCAGGAGTGGTTATTTCTGTCTGATCTGTTTTTTTCAAATCTTCCATTTCTGCCCTCCTTATATTATACCGCGTCCGCGGACTTTCTTACTTGCAAAGTTGCTTGCCAGCATCAGGATCATACCTACCACCGATTTGAACAATCCGACTGCTGTAGAGTATCCGTAATCAGGTATCATGGTAAGGAACGTCTTATCATACACATAGGTGGAAATAACCTGTGCTACATTCAATACCCGGCTGTTGTATAATACGAATACGGGTTCAAAAATATTAAGCACCTTTGCTATGTTCAGGATCAGCACTATAATGATCGTATTGGACAGAGCCGGAAGGGTGATATATCTTATCTTCTGCAGACGGGTCGCACCATCTATCTCTGCCGCCTCATAAAGCTCGGGATTTATACCTGAAAGTGTAGCAAAGAATATGACCGTTCCCCATCCTGTTTCCTTCCAGAGATTGATGATGTAGAACACAGGCTGCCACATCGACGGTTCATGCAGGAAGTCTATACTCTTATCGATCCATCCCCAACTCTTCAGTGTTTCATTTATCATACCCGTTGAGGATGTAGACAGGAACAATGTAAATATAGCCGCTACAACAGCGTATGACATAAAGTGAGGCAGATATATTACCGTCTGAATAAATTTTTTGCATATCAGGCTGGTCATTTCATTCAGAAAAATCGATATCAGTACTGCCACAAATGTATTCAGTAATAATTTTACAATCGAGATGATCAGTGTATTTCCAAAAGCGATCCAGAAATCCTTTTCCTTGAACATGGTTGCAAAGTGCTGCAGACCCACCCAATGTATATCACGTCCCTTATATACGAAAAAGGAATATCTGACACCCAGCATAGGCCAATAATACATGATCAGAACAAATATCAACACAGGGAGAAACATCAGATAAAATCCCCGGTTTTGCCAGATTCGTAATCCAAGAGGTTTCTTACGTTTCTTTATGGTAGATCCATTTTTATCACCCATCTTAGCTATTTCCTTTCGTAAGTCTTTTGTTGATACTTTCCAACAAATGCTTCCTGTTAAAAATATCCCCCCCTGCCGCAAGAACTTACGGCAGGGGGAATTCGTTACTTCTTACAGATTATTCCGCGCTGTTAAGTTCCTCGAGAATCTTGTCCACAACTTCTCCGTACTCTGCCTGATATTCTGCAATAGCCTCTTCTGCAGTCTTCTTGCCGTTAACAACCTCATTCATAAGAGTTGTCTTTTTGGTAACAAGATCTGCCTGCTTGTCAGTAAGTGTTTCGGATGAAGGCGCTACAGGAGCGTCTACACAGTTGCTCGTAAAGAACTGATTACCCTTTGTAACAAGAGGATCGTCATCTACGAATCCGTTTGTAAGAGGCGCGATAACCAGGACTGCATCCAGATGGTTCTTCTTCCAGATGGAGTTAGGATCATTAGGGCTGGGAAGCAGATGGAACTCTCCCTCTTCGTAGTTGTACTCTTTCTTCTTCTCAGGATCATCGGGATTGGTCACAAAAGATTCTGCCTTGGTATCCCAGTGAACACCCTTTGCACCGTATGTCCATAAGGTCTGTACCTCATCACCATCCAGCATGGTCTCGAAGAGTGCGTCGAAGATAGCCTGCTCACGAAGATCATTGTCATCACCGTCATCTGTGATTACCCAAACAGGTGCTTCGCGGTTGATATATCCGCCCCATGTATCCTTGATCTCCTTGATGGGAGGAAGCTGAAGCAGTCTGTCATCGCCCAGATCGCTGTCAACATCGTTCTTATCCATATTATTGGTCAGAGTACGAAGCCATGTACCTGCCCAATATGTAAATACCATTTCGGAAGTGCTCTGATCATTGGAGAAGAATTTCTCACGTGCCTGCTTTGTTCCGAATTCCTCAGTATCAGGATCGATCAGGCCGTCAGCTGCTGCCGTCTGCAGTCTTTTAAGTGCATCAATAGTAGCCTGCTCCTGGAAACCATCAACCCACTTGCCATCCTTCTGATAAAATGAGGGATATGCACCCTGCCAGAACTCAGGCATATAGTTGATAAAAGGAGCCTCATCCAGCTTACCATAACCTGCAGCTACAACACCATAAGTCTTTCCATCGCTGAAGAATTTAAGCATGTCGTAGTATTTATCAAATGTATCAACATCCTCGATCGTGTTGATGCCATCCGTAGCTTCAGCATATTTTGCGAACCATGAAGCCTTTACATATGTTACACAGCCGTTACCATATGTAGGTGCAAAACCATACTGCTTGCCATCGCTTGTACGGATACCCAGATTAACCTCGGGCAGGGTCACGCGCGACTGAAAATCAGCATTGTCATATGCCTTTGCCAGATCCCACAGATAACCGGTGGTCTGATACTGGCGGAACATAGATGCGCTCATGATCATTGCATCCGGGAAAGATCCGTCACCCGGCTCGCCGGTAGTAAGCAGACGGGATACAGTAGCAGGATATTCGGAGTGATCCAGCTGATTGATATGAAGCTTAACTTCATGTCCGAGCTTCTTACCTACTGCCTCTTCCCACTGTGCCACGAACTCTGCCTGACCATTGTCAGCCGTCGCTGTAAGAGTACCGTCAACTACGATGTAGAGATCCTTAACTTCGTAGGTAACATCACCCTGATCATCAACCTTCACTTCGCCGGTAGCAGTATCCTTTACTTCAATCTGCTGAGTGTTGCCTTCTTCATCCTTTACCTCAACGGTAGTGGATCCGGTTTCTGTTTCGCCTCCGGTACAAGCTGTCATTGAGCTTACTACCAGAACTGAGCTTAGTAAGATAGATACTATTCTCTTTTTCATGTTTTCCTCCTTGTCACTTTGTTATTTGTTATTTGTTATCTTGGTTACAGGTTTGTAAAAAAAATGTAAGCGCTTTCACTTGTGTTCAATTTAACATACTTTGCCGATCCTTGCAACAAAAAAAACATACAATTATAAATTAATTTTTTAGTTAAAAAGCATTACGAAACCATCACATGAAAGAAACCGTACTTAACACCAACCCACCGTCCGGCAACCGCCGGAATGTTAATACAAGGCCTGTGATCGCTGTATTTAAGAGGCTTTTGAGTCACGCCTCCTACTGTTATGATAATACTCTCCTGCGGATGAAGTATTATCTCGTTATCTCCCCCGATGTATTCCGGTTTGGCTGAGATTGCCGTAACATCATTGGACGGAGAAAAGACCAGAGTAAAATATACATGTGCCGGATCTTTAAGTTCTATCTCTGTTACATCCTTTTGCTCCTTTGCATAAACCGCTCCCCTGTCAAAGAACTGCTGCCCCCTGATCAGCACGAGGTAATATGAATCTCTCTCGCGCTTTATTGCTGCTCCGGCATATATACAGCCCATACTCACCATCCCTGCCATTGCTCCGTCTCTGAGCCCGCTCAGATCCAATTCTGCCTCTGCACAAAGCTCCGGACCTTCTACACGACGAAGCAAAAGATTCGGATAGTCACACAAAGGACGCTGCTCTGAAACCTTTACAGCATTAAGTACGGGCACCGCGCAGGCTTCATCTTCACCCTTCCCGCTTTTTCCCTTTATGACAGTCAGATGCTTCACTCTAATACTGTCGGTGATCGATCCGCTTTTCTTTGCTATCCAGCTGTCTTCGGGATTTGCATTCCACTGCCAGGGCGGGATCTCTCCATGCAGCTTTTCATCACATCCGTGTCCATTATTATCATTATCTTTGACAGCGCCACGACAAAGCGGGATCTCCCACTCTGCCACCGGCTCTCCAACATTTTTATCCTTCCCTGACGGTTTTCCGATCACAGGCCAGTCATCATCCGTCCATTGCATGGGTTGCAAATGTGTGATCCTTCCGGCTGCAAATACATCCTGAAAATGAAGAAACCAGTCGCTGTGCCTTCCCCGGGTATCAATTGCATCAACCCATGCACCCTGATGCGGGCCGTTAACACCCGTACTGCCCTGCCGCATAACGGTACGCGCCTCATACGGTCCGTATATATTCCGGGAACGCAGCACTATCTGCCATCCTGTTTTTACACCTCCCGCGGGAGCAAAGATATAATAATACCCGTTTCTCTTGTACATTTTAGGGCCTTCTGTAGTTACATTTCCGTCAGCAGTCCCATCATAGATCTTTACAGGCTCCGATATAAGCCTCATTCCATCCGCAGACATCCCGGACAGCCACAGAACACTTTTATATCCTATGCGTGACTTTGCCACACCGTTCACAAGATAAGCATTTCCGTCTTCATCCCAGAAAGGACATGGATCAATAAAACCCGCACCGTCATACAGCTTCACGCACTCACTCCATTCGCCGGCGGGATCTTTAGCCGTGATCATGTATATACCTTCGTCCGGCATAGGAAAACAGATATAGAAAAGCCCTTCGTGATAACGTATCGCCGGTGCCCATACACCGCATCCGTGCATGGGTTCGCGATAACGAAACTCCGGGATCTTCTTTAAAGCGTAGTTTATCAGCTTCCAATGCACCAGATCACGCGAATGCAGAACAGGAAGTCCCGGTACATTGGAAAATGAAGATGCTGTCATATAATAATCATCCCCGACACGTATTGCATCCGGATCGGAATAATCGGCGTATATGATCGGATTGCTGTATTTCCTGTTTATCTTATCCATTGTCTTTTCCACGCCTTTCGTGTAGTATTATTGATAAAGTGCATCCTCAGGAGGTATCGTATGCATAAATTCTCAACCGTACAATTCCCATTCCCGCTGCACAGTATAATGATCTGGCATAAAGGGCAGATCCTGCAGGAAGAGTATTATGCTCCCTTTGAAAGAGGTGCGCATCACCGTATGTTTTCCATTACTAAAAGTTATACTTCCCTCGCTATAGGTGCTCTGATCGCGGAGGGACAGCTGCAGCTTTCGGACCGTATCTGCACGCTTTTTCCCGAGTATACTCCAACTGATGCTCATCCATATCTCACAGAAATGACTATCGAAGATATGCTCGGCATGCGCACCTGTCATCGATCAACAACATATAAACTTGATTCTGATTCTCACTGGGTACGCTCCTTTTTTGCCACAACGCCCGATCATCATCCCGGACGCATATTTAAATACGACACCTCATCCGCCCACACTTTGGCCGCTCTTGTAAAAAAAATAAGCGGCAAAGGTATTCTTGACTATCTACGCAGCGTATGTCTGGACCGTATAGGCTTTAGTGCAGATACCCACGTACTGACAGATCCCTTCGGCTGCGAGATCGGCGGTTCCGGACTGATAGCTACAGTAGATGATCTGCTTAATACCGCTAAACTGGTATTAAGTCTTTACCGCAATACCTGGGAGCAGGACTATCCCTATCTTATCGGCTCTGCAGACACTGTCTATAACCATGCATTCTGGAAACGATACGCAGACTATATACATTCTGCTCTTTCTTATCATAGCCCTACCCTTCACGAGGGAAAAACCGTAGATGAATGCCGGGGATACGGATGGCAGTTTTGGATGCTTCGCAACGGCGGAGTAATGATGTACGGAATGGGCGGTCAGTATGTGGTTCTCTATCCCGATGAAGAACTGATATTTATCACTACCGCAGATAGCCAGATGATTCAAGGCGGTTCCCAGATGATACTCGATGAGATACGCAATACCGCTTTATCGATTGCTCCCCGTCTTTCCGGATATGGTCATACGGATAAGCCCGCTCTTAACGAAACACTTTTCGGCTCCTGGAAATCCGCATCGGATAAATCTGCCTTCTCTTATATGTCCTTAACCGACAGCTCACTTACACTTAAGGCTCAGGATAAGGAATTTGTATTTCCGTATAGCTTAACGGAAGATATTAAAAGTCGTGAAAAAGTATATGACCAGACAGTTTATACCCGCGCTTTTCCTCAGCCCGACGGAAGCCTCTATCTGCGTATAGCGATCTTAGATGATTATGTGGGATCCATCCATATTCTTATTAATGCCGCTAAAGATAATGCCACTCTGTATCTTCGCAAGATAGAAGAAAGCCTGTACAGCGAATTCAACGGCTTTTTTGAGCTGAGCCGCCGGTCTTTTCCGCTCAATTCCCGCTCTCCAAAAACTGTATAAAACGGAGTGCCATTTCCGTATGCGCCGCACCAATGACAAAACCTGCATATATTGATGGACTGCCCTTACCATCGTATACATAATTCTCTTTCAGCAAAACAGCATCATCCATGCATATCCCTACGGGCTTCTTATCAATATACAACACGCGTCCTGCATCTTCATATTGTTTTAACCGTTCACTATCCATCACCTGATCCAGCCCGACAATATATTCCTGCATAGCATATTTCATAAATACATCTTCTCCCGTTATCATCATATCCATGGATCCGGTCATTGCCAGTGTCGCCAGCTTCTGCTCATCCTCATAGCTGTACTTCATTATCTCGGAAAGAGAAGGATCATCGGCATTTTCCTGCTCCATGTCATCTTCTCTCATTCCTGCCGCTATGGATTCGGAAGTATCTATAGTGATCTTTGAATGCCTGATATCATCCAGTGCCAGCTCCGAAAACGCCTTTTCGACCCTGTTCTCCGCACTGTCCAACGGGGCAAAATTAACCAGGCTGACATACAGGGCATCCTCTTTTTGCGATAATACAGAGTATAAAAAAGCTATGCTGACTGTCATGACAGCCAATCCTATCAGCGTCCATACCAGATAATAATCTGTAAAATACTTCCATTTTTCCTTAGCCGACGCGGTCCTGATCTTTTCACGCTTCTCACGAAATTCATCCATCACCGCCATTTCTCATTCCTCCCTGTTCGTTATCAGGCATACGCTGTCTTCCGAAAACACAAAATCTGTCCTTATACCCGGTACACCCGCCCCGGCAAACGGCAAAACGAAAAAAGTTATGTCGTTTACCGCATTATAATACATCTGCCTCTTTCTGCCTCTTTCTTGCCTGCGAAGATTGCATCACTCAAACACTTATGATATGATTATATAACTTAGTATTCAAAATTACTAATATTTGATCAATATTTTGGGAGAACCCGGTTATGAGTTATATGGCTCCACCTGATGCGCTTACAATTGAAAGCTGTCAAGCTATGCTGCAACTTTTTACTGATATTTTCTACGAATATATTCCTAAGGATGACAGTATCACATTATTCAATACCGGCGACAGTCTGCTTAAAGAAGGAACCGTTGAATTGTCAGAATTCATTAAGAACCTGCGCTGTGCGGACTGTCCTGAGGTTTTGTCGGAACTCGGGCAGTTTACGGAGAATCTCCGAAAGTGTTCCGGGAATTTTTCTGTTCTGATCCATCATGATCTTCTTTTTGACAGCAGTGACGCGCTAACCTTGATCCGGGGCAAAAAAGTCACCTGCAGTAACGGCCGTGACACAATGATAGGCCTTATACGTCTGCAGCGTACCTCCGATATCAATTACAAAGGCAATCTGAATTATGATCCCCTCACAGGTACTGTCACAAAAGATGACATCACAAAACTTGCCATCGATTATATCAATAATCTGCATGCCGGCAACACCACCATAGCCATCCTTGATATAGATTACTTTAAACATGTCAACGATACTTACGGACATATGTACGGCGATCACGTCCTTCAGACAATAGCCGGCATCGCCAAAAATGAAGTAGGTAAGAGCGGAATCATCGGAAGGATCGGCGGCGATGAGTTCCTTATCATATTATACAATACTTCCGAAAAGGATCATCTGCGCGACTATTTAACCGGTATCCGAAAAAAAGTTATCGATGCTTTCCCGGGAAAAGGTCCTCAGCATGATAAACCCATATCTGTTTCCATCGGTACGGCAACCTATCCCGATCATGCAGATAACTATAACGACCTCTTTACACTGGCAGATTATTCTTTATATCTTGCAAAGGAAAAAGGACGTAACCGTTATATCATGTATACACCGGAAAAACATGCGCCTCTTGAACATGTGCGCGAACACCTGAAAAATGGCAACGTCGGAAATATAGTTAACGGGCACGATGACCTGCCTCTGGGCGATGTTCTTATTCAGATGCAGTTTATGATCCGTGACGGACAGCATCCTGAACTGTCATCTCTTCTATCTGAATTTGCCAGACGTTCCCGCATCCCTCTTCTGCTCATCTATCGTGACGAACCGCGTGAACTCATTTTCAGTACCGGTCCGCAGGCAGACACCTCCGATGCGCAGATCTGTGAGATCATCCGATATCTTTCTCCTGAAGACTACTCTTCCCGTCGTAACAGATCCGGCCTGATACTGTGCAACAATACTAACTATCTTTCGGACGAAATCTCGGAGATAAAGGAACGGCTTCTGGCGCTTGAAGCTATATCTTTTATATTAATACCCTATACCGATGCTGAAGGAAATAAGGTAGTTCTTGCATTTCTTTCGCTGCAAAAGAATCTTGTATGGAATCAGGAGCATTTCATGCATTACAGTCTGTTCACGGACATGATCTCCACATATCCCGTAACAGATCTACTGAATTGATCTTTACACCGTTTATCAGGCTGTAAATCTCACCCAGCAGGGGCGTTTTGTGTTTTCCGCTCCGGGTCCTGTCGAATGCAGCTCTTCAAATACCACGGTCCCGCCTTCCCCTCTTCCGTTCCAGTCAGCAAACCCTTCCGGATGGATATGTCTGTCGATATAGCAGTTCTCCAGACGTATTCTGGCAAACTCACGCCACGGCCGCCCTATATAGCAGCTTGCCTGTGGTATTTCTTCCGTACATAGAAAACGGCAGTTACGCGCAACAAATCCTGTTTCAACATCCTTAGGTGTACATGGCGCAAAAACATATCCCGGCTCTACACTAACAAAATCACAGTCATCAAAATATGCCGTCGCACCCCCAAAAATATAATCCACACCACCCTCGATCCTGCATTTCTTAAAATAAAAGGTGCGGGGAGTACGCGGTGTAAACTGCTTGGGCCCCAGAAAACCATCCTTCTGCACTTCCTTAGGCGGCAGTGGCGCCAAAAAAAGCGTGTCCTGATGACCTGTCAGAATACAATCCTCCAATGTGATATCGTCTCCATCAAGATATAATGCGATAGCCTGTCCTGCTTCCTTTCCCGGACCTGCCGTATTTTCAAATCTGCAATTCTTAAAGCTTACCCTGTCTCCATCAACAAGAACCGTCGCAGTTCTGAATGTATGATATGGTCTGCCGTCCGGATGTATAGCCAGCGCGCCTGTAGCTCCGCTGTATGTCTGTCCCTCTATAGAAATATCAGATCCTATTATTGAATATGACATTTGATCATCCTCCGATTCTTTCCTGTTCTGTCACACATAAAAAAAAGACAACGATACTCCGTATATCAGGAAACCGTCAGAAGCCACAGCGTCTGCTTAACCAGTTATGTACCAGCTTAAGCCATGGCTGCGCGTTTTTCTCTACCTCATCTCCTTCACGCGTGGTAAGGAGATTTCCCAGAGATAATCCATGACGTCCATGTTCAAACAGATGATACTCTACCGGAATGCCTGCCTCTATCAGAGCCTGTACATACAGAAGAGAATTCTGTACCGGCACGGATGCATCATCCGTAGTATGCCAGATAAAGGTTTCAGGTACTGCATCGCTTACTCTTTTCTCCAACGACAGTTCTTCTTTTTTTTCCTCATATTCATCCGCCAGTAAAGCCCGGAAAGATCCATTATGTGCAAACTCACCTGTTTTGATCACAGGATAACAGAGTATCTGTCCCGCAGGCTTTAACTGTTCTATGCTGCATGACAAACTATTGCTTAAAAACCCTTCTTTCCAGAAACTGCTGAAACTGCACACCAGATGAGCCCCGGCCGAAAAACCAAGAAGATACAGCTGATCTCTGTCAACCTGCCACTCAGATGCATGAACATGTATCTCTCTGACCAGTGCTGCCAATTCCGTCAATGCCGTAGGATAAACCGCAGGGCTGCATGAATAACGCAGCACTGCGGCGTGATACCCCATGGCCAGAAATTGTAATGCTACGATCTCCGCTTCGCGATCGGATGTAAACTCATAACCACCGCCGGGACAGATAACGATCACCGGACGGCTGTGTATAGGTACATTCTTTATATCTTCCTGTCCGTAGAAATATGCCTTTGTCTCCGGATGGGAATCCTTATTTTTTACATCGATCTGAAAGAAACGCATCGCTCTTCTCCTGTGTTTACGCCTTTAATTCCTTCACAAGAGCGATCAGTTCCTCATCCTTTGCATCCGCAAAGAAAAGCTCATCAAACTTCTCACCTGACAGCGCCCCTTTTACAAGGTCGCGGTCAAGGTTCTTTAATATCTCAGGTAATGGTTTAAAAGCCTGCTCACGCACACCGTCGAGTATTTTCTTGTTTCTCTGCTCAGGTACTGCGCGCTCCCTGGGATATCCGCCCCCAAAAGGCTCCGAAAACAGTTTTTCAAAAATATATTCAAGATTCAGATCCCCGCCCCAGCCAAAACCAAGGGCAAAAGGTATGGAAACAGCATTACCGTCATTGATCTGTGCAAAGGTATATGCATCAAGAGGACTTGCAACATGTCCGCATATAACTCCCGGAAAGGAATTGAGTGCGAGCATTGCTCCTTCTCCGGTTCCGCAGCCGGTAACCACAAAATCTGCTGCTCCCGAATTTATCAGTAAGGCAGCCAGTATCCCATTCTGCACATATGTTAACTGTGCGGCATCATCAGCACCGTACATGCCGTAATTTCGTACTTCATATCCTTTTGTATCCGCCACTTTTTTTAACGCGTTGAATATGATCTCATTTTTTGCTGCCTGTGAATTCTCATTGATCAATGCTATCTTCATACCTTTTCTCCGTTTCTTCAGTCATTTACCTTTACATCTGCCTGACGCTCTTCCTCTGCAGCAAATTTTGACTCGTCCAGGTTACTGGGATCCTGTCCGATATATGCAGATATACCACCGTCAATATACACAACCTGTCCATTGATAAAATCCGATGCAGGTGAAGCAAGGAACACTGCAAGTCCCATAAGATCCTCTGTATGTCCCCAACGCTGAGCAGGAGTCTTGGAACGGATAAAACGATCGAAAGGATGCATGGAACCGTCGGCCTGCTTTTCACGTAACGGAGCAGTCTGTGGTGTTGCTATATAACCGGGACCTATTGCATTACACTGAATATTGTACTGACCATATTCAGAGCATATATTTCTCGTCAGCATCTTCAATCCACCCTTGGCAGCCGCATAAGCGGAAACCGTTTCACGCCCGAACTCACTCATCATTGAGCATGCATTGATGATCTTGCCTGCACCCTTTTTGATCATCGCCGGAAGGACAGCCTTAGAACAGATAAAAGGTCCCGTAAGGTCTACATTGATAACCGCATTCCAGTCTCCAAGACTCATCTCAGTCATGGGTATACGCTTGATGATACCTGCGTTATTTACAAGGATATCAATATCTCCGATCTTCTCTGAGACTTCTTTTACAAAAGCCACAACCTGATCCTCTTTTGTAACATCACACACTTTACCGAAAGCCTTGATGCCAAGCTTCTCGTACTCCGCAATACCGCGGTCTACGAGTTCCTGATTGATATCGTTAAAAACGATTTTAGCTCCTACCTCAGCATATGCCGTTGCATATGCAAGTCCCAAACCATATGAAGCTCCTGTTATCCATGCCACTTTGCCATCCAGTCTGAACTTATCGATTATACCTGCCATTTTTAATTACCTCCTATAATTAATTTATAAAATATCCTGATTACGAACATTATCCATGTCATCGAAATCCTGATTCTCTCCGACCATTCCCCAGATAAAGGTATAATTTCGTGAACCGGCTCCCGAATGTATAGACCAACTGGGTGATATCACCGCCTGCTCATTTCTCATCACGATATGACGGGTTTCCTGAGGCTCACCCATATAGTGCATAACAAACGCATCTTCCGGAAGGTCAAAATACAGATACACTTCCATTCTGCGGTCATGTGTATGACATGGCATCGTATTCCATACGCTGCCGGGTTCCAGCTGTGTCATACCCATTTCCAATTGACAGCTCTCTACCTGCCCGGGAAGTATATACTTGTTGATCGTTCTTTTATTTGCATCTTCCACACTCCCCAAATGCTTTTTGTTCTCTTCTTTGATCACCACTTCACCTTCACCTGCAGTACCCTCGCGCTTGATGAGTACCGTAGGATATGCCGTATGCGCCGGTGCAGAATTGATATAAAACTTTGCCGGATCGGATGCATCCTTGCTTTCAAAAACTATATCCTTTGCACCCATACCTATATACATCCCGTTGCGGCTTATTACTTCATATTTTCTGCCATCGATCGTGATCACGCCGTCGCCTCCGATATTGATAACCCCCATTTCACGTCTTTCAAGAAAATATGAGGCACGTAATTCATCACCCGCTTCAAGCTTTAAAGCCTTATTTACCGGTGTAGCAGCGCCTGTTATAATGCGGTCGATATGGCTGTATACAAGATATATCTCATCTTCGTAAAAAACCTTCTCTATCAGGAACTCCTCCCTGAGGCGTCTGGTATCATAATATTTTACATCTTTCGGTGACGCCGCTGTTCTCAATTCCATTATCGTATACCTCCTATTGTTGTCATGTTAACGCTGCAGTAATGATCGCCATGGAATATACCTCCAGAGCGTTGCATCCGCGTGAAAGATCATTGATCTGTGCATTCAGACCAAGCAATATCGGACCGTATGCCTCAAAGTTACCCATACGCTGAGCGATCTTATACCCCAGGTTACCGGCATTGATATCAGGGAAAATAAACGTATTTGCATAACCGGCTACTTTTGATCCGGGTGCCTTCTGACGTGCAACACGGGGTGAAACCGCTGTATCAAACTGAAACTCTCCGTCGATCGGTATATCGGGATATTCTTCCTGCGCCTTTAATGTCGCATTACGCATCTTGTCTACGGAATCGCCCTTGCCGGATCCGTGTGATGAATAACTCAGGAATGCTACCTTAGGATCTATCCCGAATATCTTTGCGCACTTTATCGTCTCACCGCAGATCTCCACCAGCTCATCCTCAGAAGGCTGGATATTGATCGCGCAGTCTGCCATTGCCAGTACCTCATTTTCACCGGTAGCACCGGGACGTACCAGTATAAAGCAGGAACTTACTATCGAATTCCCGGGCTTCGTTTTTATTATCTGAAGTGCGGGACGTACGGTATCTGCTGTTGAATAGGTGGCACCGCCAAGCAGGCAGTCTGCAATCCCCATCTTTACAAGCATAGTACCGAAATAGTTACGCTGCTGCATCATCTTCTCGGCTTTTTCCAGAGTCATGCCCTTTTCCTTGCGTATCTCATAGAACTCCTGTATCATTTCATCCAGCCTGTCATAATTGAGCGGATTTATTATCTGTGCTCCGCGGATATTATAACCTGCCTCCTCTGCAGCATTTGAGACCTTCTGCTCATCACCCAGCAAAATAGGTGTAAGGAAGTTGCTGGCCAGCAGGCGGGATGCCGCCTCCAGGATACGCGGGTCTTCACCCTCCGTAAGGACAATCTTCTTAGGGTCTTCTTTTAACTTCTGAATCATTGCTCCAAAACCAAACAATTGTTCATCCTCCTGAATTCATCTCATCAGTTTTTATAAAACTACTCCGTCTTTGAAAATTGATATCTCACGGATTCCATGCTCCTCTGTTTTAGTAAGCTTTCCGCTCGCAATCTCCATAACAAAATCCAGCAGACGGCTGCCGGCATCATCAGGATCTTCTCCCTGTGCAATACTTCCGGCGTTAAAATCTATCCAGCTCTTCTTCTTTTCATAAAGCGCTGTATTGGTTGATATTTTTACAGTCGGTGCAGGTGCTCCGAAAGGTGTTCCGCGCCCCGTTGTAAACAGTATAAGATGCGCTCCCGCAGCAGTCAGATCTGTCGCACTCACCAGATCATTTCCGGGTCCGCTCAGTATATTAAGACCCTTTTTTGTAACAGGTTCCGCGTATTTTAATACATCTACGATCTGGGCACTGCCTCCTTTCTGTACACAGCCACAGGACTTATCCTCCAGTGTTGTTATCCCGCCCTCTTTATTTCCCGGGCTTGGATTCTCATATACTACCTGACCGTGACTTACAAAGTATTCTTTGAAGTCATTTACCATTGCTACTGCCTTATCAAACACATCCTGATCCCTGCAGCGCGAAAACAGGATATTTTCAGCTCCAAACATTTCCGGAACCTCTGTAAGCACCGTGGATCCTCCAAGCGCGATCAACATGTCAGAAAACCTTCCTACGGCAGGATTAGCCGTAATACCCGAAAGCCCGTCACTGCCACCGCACTTCATGCCTACCACAAGTTCGCTGGCAGGTATATCCTCTCTGCTGTACCTTCCTACGCTTTCAGCCAGTTCACGGATCAGTCCGACACCTGCTTCCACGTCATCCTCCACATCCTGACATGTCAGGAATTTCACCCGTTCGGGATCGTAATCCCCAAGCTCCTCTAAAAACATGGGCAGCGTAAGATTCTCACAGCCAAGACTTAAGCACAGCACACCGCCCGCATTGGGATGACGGACCAACGACGCAAGTAACTTCTTAGTCTGTTTTAAGTCATCCCCCAGCTGCGAACAGCCGAAAGGATGCGGAAAATAATATATTCCTTCTACTGTACCCTTAACAAGCTCTTTTGTCTGCTCGGTTATCTGCTTCGCGATCCCGTTGACACAGCCGACTATCGGGATTATCCATATTTCATTACGTATTGCCGCACGGCCGTCTTTACGCCTGTAACCACTGAATGTACGGGCTGCTACTTCAGGCAGATCATATACTTTATGATCATAAACATATTCTCCGTCTTCTTTAAGCTGTGTTTTGACGTTATGTGTATGTACCCAGCTTCCTGCCTTAATATCGTCGACAGCCACTGCTATGCTATTTCCGTATTTTACGACCGGTTCACCCTTCATGATATCGCATATAGCGATCTTATGCCCTCGACGAACAGGCTCTGTTATCGTAATATCTTTATTACCGGCCGTTATGTGGCTCCCCTGCGTTATATCTTCAAGTGCTACAACCACATTGTCTGATGGATGTATTCTGATGGTCTGCATTTCACAACTCCTTATAGAATGATAAAGCTTTATCCTGGCGCAAAAGACAGTTCTCTTTTCGTTTTAATACCTGCTTTTCTTTATTAAAGTACGCTCTTGTATGCGGCCTCTGCGCCTTCTTCACGTATCTTCTTCAGATCTGCGATCACGGTATCATACAGATCTCCTATTTTTGTAAGATCCTGATCCCACATCTTTTCATTTGAAAGCACATCCCTTACCAGAGTCTCATCATCGGCATTTTTGTGCTCATAATAGAAATCAAGCACCCATGGATCGTCCTGGATCTTATATTCATTACCCTTAGGACGAACACAGATCAGGCCGTCTGCTGTCCTTTCCTTTATCCCCGTAGAATAAAAGGCTATATAAGCCGCAAGACTCATTGTCAGCGCCGAAGGAAGCTTTCCGAATTTCTCAATATATTCAAGAAATGACGGTAAATTTCGTGCTTTCCACTTAGAAGTAGAATTGAGTGATATACTCATCAACTCATGATTAACAAACGGATTATTGAAGCGATCGGTAACAGCAGCCGCAAAGTTTTCGCTATCCTGCTTATCCAGCGGAAGTACCGGGATCACCTCTTCGAAGAGCATCTTGTTCATGAAGCCCCTGATAGTTTCATTGTGCATACAGTCACGAACGATATCCTGTCCTGCAAGATATGCGCCGAGGACAAAACCGGTATGCGCACCATTCAATATACGTACCTTACGCTTCTTGTAGGGAGTGACATCCGGAACCACATGCACATTGACGCCGGCTTTTTTGAACGGCAGTTTATCTTCCAGCCATTCGGGTCCCTCTATATACCATACTCCAAATACTTCTCCCACATCTAAAAGCAGATCTTCATATCCGTTTGCTTTCTCAAGCGCAGCAACTTCCTGGGGATCGCGAATACGTCCGGGTACTATCCTGTCAACAAGCGTCGAACAGAACAGGCATTCCTCACTGATCCATTTACTGAATTCTTCACCCCATCCCCAGTCGTCGATATGCTTTAATATTATCTTCTGTAATTCTTTACCGTTGTTATCTATAAGCTCGCAGGAAAGAACAACCAGTCCACCTTTGCCTGCGAGAAAACGCTCATGAAGAAGTACAGCAAGCTTTGCAGGAAAAGATGCAGGAGGTTCCTGATCAGGTTTTGACTCAGGATCATATACAATCCCCGCTTCTGTGGTGTTACTTGATACATATTCCAGATCATCGCTTTTTACGATATCCTTAATCTCTTCCCAATTGTCGAAAGGACTATAACATCTGTCTACTACCGAGATCACACGCTTGCGGTCAACTTTTTCTCCCTTTTCCGTACCACGAAGGTAAAGCGTATATAATCCATCCTGCTCGTTTATCAACTCTGAAAGTCCCTGGGCGATCGGCTGCAGAAGCGCAACTTTACCGTTCCAGTTTGCTTTTTCATTTGATACATCAAAAAAGTAATCAACAAATGCGCGAAGGAAATTACCCTCGCCGAATTGAAGCATCTTAACCGGTGCGTTTTTTAATACATATCCGTCGTATCCGGATTTTTCCAATACTTCATAGTTCAGCTTTGCCATATTATTTCTCCTTTTTCTTTTTAACCAAACTGTTTGTCTGATGATATATAGTAAGCGCAATTACTTATTGCGCTTACTATAACAGTCATTTTATATCCCAAAATAGCGCTTTGCGTTATGGTACGAGATTCCTTCTACTATCTTCCTGAGGCTTTTTTCATTATTGGGATATTCGCCGTCTTCTACCCATTTCCCTATCAGATTGCATGCAATACGCCTGAAATAATCATGTCTGGTGTATGATAAGAATGAACGTGAATCTGTAAGCATTCCGACAAAATTACCAAGCAGCCCCAGATTACCGAGTGCACGCATCTGCTCTTCCATGCCGTCGCGTGTATCCAGGAACCACCATGCTGCACCAAGCTGCATTTTCCCGGGCACCTCATCCGACTGAAAAGCTCCAAGACAGGTCGCGATCTGATTAAAATCATTGTGATCAAGCGAAAATACTATAGTCTTTGGAAGCTCACCCGTTTTATCAAGAGCGGAGAAAAACTTTGCAAGTTCATCACCGCAGCTGCTCTTAGCGATCATGTCAAATCCCGTATCGGGACCTTCTTTCTCAAACATGCGCTCGTTGACATTACGCGTACAGGAGTAATGTATCTCCATAACTATATTTTCTTTGTGGTACTTACGCGCCAGTGAAAGGAGCAGCTTGGTCTGATAGATCTCAGCCTCTTCCCTTGAAACGGGCTCTCCCCTCATAGCCTTGTTAAATGCTGCGTCTGCCTGCGCATCAGTGCCCTCTCTGAACATCACATAATCGATACCGTGATCAGAAGCCCTGCAGCCTCGAGCCTTAAAATAATCCAAACGCTCATTTAATGCGTCACATACTTCCTGCGTTGAATTGAGACTATCCTTACCTGTACATTTTGCCAGCTTCCCGATATAATCAGCAAATCCGGCTTTTGATATATTTATGGCTTTGTCAGGACGATATGATGGACACACCATAAATCCAAGATCCTCTTTTGCAAGCTTCTCATGCCATTCCAGGGTATCGATAGGATCGTCAGTCGTACCGACATAACTTACATTTGACTTCCGGATGATACCGCGAACAGACAACTCAGGATCTTTCTGAAGAAGCTCTGATGTTTTGTCCCAGATCTCTCTGGCATTCTCCTCACATAAAGCCTCGTTGATACCAAAATACTTTTTGAGTTCAAGATTGGACCAATGATACATCGGATTGCCAATAGCCATTTCCAAAGCTTTTGCAAATTCGAGGAACTTTTCAAAAGCATCCGCATCTCCGGTTATCTTATTCTCAGCCACCCCGTTGGAACGCATAACACGCCACTTATAATGATCTCCGAAATAGCTCCCATCCGGATTCCTTCCTCCGAGCCATATCTCCGCAAGGTTATTATAACGGCGGTCCTCATAAATCTCCTGCGGAGAGATATGACAGTGATAATCGATTATCGGCAGCGTTTCAGCATAATCGTGAAACAAATGCCTGGCCGTCTCATTCTGCAACATAAAGTCCGCATCCATAAATGCCTTCATCTCAAGGCCTCCTCTCATATCATTTTCTTTTGATCCGTACTTGAATGTAAGCGCTTACACTATTGTTATAAACTTTTTCTCAGTCAAAGTCAACAGCTAATAACCGGCAGTTTATTTTTTGTTGATTATTACCGATTTATCCAACCTGTTTTGGTTGTTTTTGCAGACTTTGCAAAGTGTTTATGCCCTATTCTGTTATTGTAGTGTCTCTCTGGATCAATTCACAGGAAACCATGACTTTTCGTTCTACCTTAACATCATCATGGCTCAGAATATGAATGATACGATTTACGGTATCACGGCAGATCTCTTCTGTATGATTATCCACACTCGTTATCTCCGGTATACTGGTAACCGCAACTACCGAATTATTATAACCGATGATCTCGATATCATCGGGAATAGAAAGTTTTTTTGCAACTGCATATTTTACCGCACCTGCGGCAATAATATCGTTTACCGCAATGATACCGTCACAGTCGAAATCCTCTATGGACAACAACTGATCCCGCACACTATGGATATGATTCCCTACATAGATTATCCTGTTTTTACCGTTACTGATCTTTTTCTCACTCAGTGCGCATAAAAATCCTTTTTTCTTTTCATTTGCACTGTATGAATGCGAATCAGAGAGGAAATACAGATTTTTCCGTCCTCTTTCAAGTAAAGACATGGCAGCTGTATAAACGGCTTTCTCATCATCACATACCGACGCAAATATATTATCTCCTTTGACATTGCCGTTTATTATAAATACAGGTACCTGTTTTGCCGCTTCGCGTATATAATCTGTAACACTGTCATCCTTTCCGTTACCTGCATAAGTAGAACCAACGTAGATCAGTGCATCAATGTGTTTGGATAAGAGCATTTCCGTCTGCGCCTTTTTTCCTTCTGCATCAAAACCGCTGCAGCTTAACAGGCAGTCATAATTATGCTGCGAAAGAAACCACTGCAGATATGCAACAGCATTTGCCATATATGTGTCATCTATCGTAGGAACAAGGATACCTATGGTATGCATTGTATTTAATCCCAGTCCCTGTGCAAAAATATTAGGCGTATAACCTACTTCTTCTATCACAGCATGAACACGTTTACGTGTTTTTTCAGATACCCTGTCCGATCCGTTAAGAACACGCGATACCGTAGCTATTGAAACCCCGGACATTTTAGCTATATCATATATTGTCATTATTACTCCTTTCTAATGTTCAGTCATGAATTCACTTGCGCATCCTTGCGGAGCGTTATAATATGCACAATTACTTATTATAAGTATTATCTATATCTTTTCAATACGTATAGCACATACTTTGTACTCAGGAATGCGCGCATATTTATCCAAGGCCGCATTAGTCAGTATATTTGCATTTCCGTCAGGGAAATGGAATGGCATCCAGCTTTCTCTCGGTGACACCTTATCACCGACACGTGCGGTCGTAATGATCGTACCGCGACGTGAGCTTGCACGCACCCTATCTCCATCTACTATCCCCAGTCTGGCCGCATCTTCGGAATTTATCTCGATAAATGAATGCCCCTCTCTCTCCATCAGTCCGGGCGTCTTACCTGTCATAGCCCTGGTATTGTAATGATACAGGATACGGCCTGTCATCAATATAAACGGGTATTCATCATCCGGAAGCTCCGCACTCGGTATGTACTCTGCAGGATAAAACCATCCCAATCCTCTTGTAAACCCGCCTACATGCATGATAGGCGTACCGGGATGCTGTTTATCCGGACAAGGCCACTGCAGGCCTCCTGCGCGATCGAGGCGACGATGACTGATCCCTCCAAAACTGGGCGTCAGGGATGCTATCTCATCCATGATCTCTTCCGATGTCATTTGGGGCTGGGGATAACCCATACGGTTCATCAGATCTATAAAAATATCCGTGTCCAGTCGCATTTCACCTTCCAGTGTTACTGCCTTTCGCACTCTCTGCACACGGCGCTCGGTATTTGAGAAGGTCCCTTCCTTTTCGGCATAACTCGTACCAGGCAGTACCACATCTGCCAGCTGTGCGGTTTCAGTCATGAACAGATCATCTACAACCAGAAAATCCAGACTTTCCAATGCCTTACGAACATGGTTCTGATCTGCATCTGTCACGATAGGATCCTCGCCAAAGATAAACAGGCCTCTCACTTCTTTTCGTATAGCCGCGCCAAAAACATCCGTTGCAAAAATACCCGGCTTTTTGTTCAGCTCTGTTCCCCAGGCTTTTTCGAATTTCTCCATAACGGCTTCATCCGTTACCTTCTGATATCCCGGGAAGTGCCCCGGCATTGCTCCCATATCGCAGGCTCCCTGTACATTGTTTTGTCCACGCAGGGGATTTACACCACAGCCGCTTCGTCCAAGTTTTCCGACCATCATTGCCATATTGGACATACTCATAACGCCCTCTGTACCTGTGGAATGCTCGGTTACACCAAGACAGTATATGATCGGAGCCTTTGCCGCCTTAGCGTACATACGTGCAGCTTCACGCAGGTGATCCGGATCGATATGGCAGATCTCACCAACCTTTTCGGGCGTATACTCCATAACTATACTTTTCAGCTCTTCAAAACCCTCGGTCCGCTCCTTTACAAATTTCTCATCAACATAACCCTCATTGATAAAGACATTCATCATGCCATTTGCAAATGCTACGTTAGTACCGGGTTTAAGCTTCAGATGTACATCCGCCACCCGTGAAAGACCTATATTCCTTGGATCTACAACTATCAGTCTTGTTCCGCGCTTTACTGCCTGACGTATCTGCATTCCCACAACCGGGTGTGCCTCTTCCGGATTTGAACCGACCAGCATTATAACATCAACATCATTTGTGATATCTCCTATGGGATTTGTCATTGCACCCGATCCCAATGTCATGGCCAGACCGTGTACTGATGCTGAATGACATACGCGCGCACAGTTATCGACATTATTTGAGCCAAAAGCGCAACGCACCATTTTCTGAAGCATATATATATCTTCATTTGGAGATCTTGAACATGCAAACCCCGCCAGGGAATCGGGCCCATACTCTTTTTTGATATTAAGCATCTTCTGTGCAATAAGGTCCATCGCCTCATCCCAGCTTGCCCGTTCAAATTCACCCGTCTCCTTATTCTTTATAAGCGGATATTTAAGCCGCTCGGGTGAATGCACGAAATTAAACGATCCGAATCGCCCTTTTACACAAAGCATACCTTTATTTGACGGTCCGTCAGCAGGCTCTACATCCACTATCTGATTATTCCTGACTATCAGATAATACTGACATCCCGTAGCGCAGTGAGGACATGTTGTTAAAACTTTTTTTACCCTTCCCGGCTGATATTTTTTCTTATTCTTAGCGATCAGCGCACCGGTAGGACACGCTTCCGCACAATTTCCGCATGATTCACAGGCTGTAGATTTCCAGTCCGGTCCGAATGGCGTATCGATCAGTGTACGCATACCTATCTTACCGTTATGCAACACCCCGTTTCCCGCCCGTTTATTACAGGTACTCACGCAGCGCTGACAGTTAACACAAAGCTCCGGATAATATGTAAGAAAAGGATTTTCTTTTTTTACAGGAAGCTTTACACCGCTGCTTGGATAAACCGAATTTGTGATCTCATACTCGTTTGCAAGATCCTGAAGACGGCACGCGCCGCTTTTAGCGCACGAAAAGCAGCGTATATCATGATTTGCCAGCAGCATGTTCAGTATCTGTTTACGGCTCTTTACCACGCGTTCGCTGGATGTATGTATCACCATTCCATCCTTGATACGTGTATTACAGGATGTGACCAGATGATCGCGTCCCTCAACCTCAACAACACACATCTTACACGCGCCTATTTCATTAATCTCCTTCAGATAACAGAGAGTAGGGATATGTATATCCAGTAACTCTGCTGCCTGAAGTATTGTAGTCTTTTCCTCAAAGGAATGAGATATCCCGTCTATAGTAACATTTAACATCATACCCGGCCTCCTTCCACCACGCCACAACCGAAATGATCACAGCGCAGACATTTACGGCATTCCTGCATTGCCTCATCATAAGTCATCCCGTTCTCCACAGGATCAAAATTCCTTTTACGTTCCCTGGCAGAACGATCTGTCAGGTGTACCCGTCCTATACGTGTACGTTCGTTCTCTTTGGGTTCCGGATAATCGATCGCAGAAAGGATTTTGTGATGATATCCCAGATATTCATCGATATTAATCGCCGCTACCTTGCCGGCGCCTATCGCTTTTATTACCGTAGCCGGACCGAAGACACAATCTCCCCCGGCAAAAATATTCTCATATTTCTTCAGACGCGCTGTCGGCAGAGTCTCAAAGGTCTTTCTGCGGGGATTAACACCGTACTCCGCAAAAGGTTCCGATACGATGTCCTGTCCTATGGCCATCAGAACCACATCGCAGGGGATCACTCTTTTCTCCTCATTTGCATTGACCACACCGGGCTTACCTGCCTTATACTGCGAAATGATCTGTGGCTGCATTTCAAACCCTACCACTTTATTATTTTCATCAGTCTTGATGGATCTGGGTGCATTAAGCGTCAGGAGCTCAACTCCCTCCTCTATGGCTCCCTGTATTTCAGAGGGTAAGGCCGTCATATCTATCTGGCGTCTGCGATATACCACTGTTACTTCATCAGCATGGCATCGTATCGCAGAACGGCAGGCATCCATGGCTACATTTCCTCCTCCCACGACTACTACACGCTTACCCGAAAAATCAGGTATATCTCCCCGCCCTATACGTTCAAGTATATCTACCGCAGAATAAACACCCTCCGCATCGATCCCCGGTACATCCACGCTCTTTCCAACCTGTGCTCCTATGGAAATATAAACAGCATCATACTCTTTTCTGATATCTTCCATTGTGATGTCTTCCGGTATCCTTGTATTTACACGGACTTCAATATTTCCGGTAGACAATATGGCAGCTATATCCTGATCAAGCCTGTCCTTTGGCAGACGATAGTTGGGTATACCGTAACGCAGCATTCCTCCCAGATGATCTCTCCTTTCGTATACAACTACCTTGTGCCCCATAAGTGAGAGATAATAGGCCGTGGTCAGCCCTGACGGACCACCGCCGACAACGGCTACTCTCTTTCCTGTAGCAACATTGCACTCGGGTACCTTAACCTGATCTGCCGATATCTGATCAACAGCAAATTTCTTAAGTCCGCGTATATTAACAGGAGAGTCAAGAATATCCCTTCGGCACTTTTCTTCACAGGGATGCTCACAAATGAATGCGCATGCCGTAGGAAACGGATTATCAAGACGTATGCAGTTAATAGCGTCGGCGTAACGGTGCTCTCCTATAAGAGCAATATAATCAGGTACATCCACATGAGCCGGACAGTATGATACACACGGGATCTTTTGTCCAACCTCCGGCTGACAGCGTTTCTCCTCGATATGGCTCATGTATTCGTCTTCAAAAAACTCAACGCTCTCCAAGACGATACGCGCCGCCTCATATCCGATAGCGCAATCTGCGGTATCCTCGATCATATGGCAGAGTTCAACCATATCATCAAATACTTTTCGATCCGCCTCTCCTTCTACGATCATACGGAGCATTTTTTCCACCTGCTCCAGACCATCGCGGCACGGAACGCACTTACCGCAGGTCTGACTGCGGGCGCTTTGTAAAAATGAAAGCTGCACAGCGAGGGGGCAAACTCCGGGGGGATAGCCCTTAACCCGCTTTACAAATCTCTCGAGAAATTTCATTGTCTTTTCATTCATCTCGTTTTTATCGATGACTGTCTGCGAATGCATGACTCTATTTCCTCCTTTTCTGATAAGTACAAAGCACAGGTATTACTCATCAGGCCTTGTGTAACCGCTTACATTTTTGTTTAAAAAAAATAGAACTCTATCTGCCCTATAATAAATGTTATCCCTGACTTTATTTAAGGTATCATATTTTTTAATACATGTATATTATGAATTTTGTTAAAAATCTGTCATCTGATTGTTACTATTTACTGTCGCCTGAATTTTCAGGTCATGCCGCACTCATTCTCACGGCCCGTGAGTATCCCCATTCCATGCGCTAATGCAGGCAGGAGATAATCAAGACATTCCCTTACTGCCTTTGGACTGCCGGGAAGATTTACGATCAGCGACCTTCCACGCATCACTGCCACAGCCCTGGAAAGCATTGCTCTGGGAGTTATCAAAAGACTGTTATAACGTATTGCCTCTGCTATTCCGGGAACATTTTTTTCACCCGCCCTCAATGTAGCTTCCGGTGTGTGGTCGCGCTCTGACAGACCTGTTCCTCCGCTTGTGATCACCAGATCAGCAGACTTTGTAAGACGTATCAGTTCACTGTATATACGATCTTCATCATCCGGAACAATTACGGTTTCTGTGATCTCATACCCTGCCGCCTTAAGCGCTGCTGCCGCAGCAGGTCCGCTCTTATCTTCCCGTTCTCCGGCACTTCCTTTATCGCTGCACACCAGCACCGCTGCTGTATATCCGTTCCTCTCCGCAACCGTTATCTCATCACCTTCCCTGATCACGCCTCCCCGGAGTACCCGTGCAAAAACTCCCTCCCTTGGCATTATACAGTCTCCGGTGATCTCCCGTATCCGGCAACCGGTGTGACATTCCTTGCCTATCTGGGTCATCTCCAAAACACTGTCACCGCAAAGCAGTACAGTCCCTACCGGCAATGACTTCATATCATATCCTTCTACAAGCAGATTCTCACCAAAACATCCGTCTGTAACAGGCGCTCCCTTCGCGCGAAAAGCCTCTGCCGCTTCATAGCTCAACAGGCTTACCTGCCGATGCCATTTTCCTGCATGAGCGTCGTTTTCAAGGCCCCAGTCTTCTATCAGTATGGCACTTCCTACACTTTTTTTTACTGTGCCTTTTTTTTCACTTATACAGACTGCTTTTATTATTCCCACCTTTAACCTCCTATCTGGTTCATACGTTTCTCTTCAGCATTTCCCGTATCACCGTTTCCAAATCCATGTTCTTTATGTTTTCTCTGCAGCATTTCAGTTACGGCCGTTTTTATTATTTCTTTTTTTTCGCCTCTGCGAAGCATTCCGCGAATGTCCAGTCCGTCAGGATAATACAGACAAGGTTTCAGCATCCCTTCCGGCATCAGCCTTATCCTGTTACATGATGAACAAAACATGTGCGAGATCGGAGAGATGAAGCCTATCCTCCCGTTAAAGCCGTCAAAACTGTAATACCTTGCAGGTCCCTGTCCGTCATAAGGAAGTTCCTTCGGTGTACCATGTTTTAATGTCAGTCTCTCAAGTATCAGGTCTGACGAAATCCCGGTATACAGTTTTCCCTGCCCTATAGGCATGAGTTCAATAAAGCGGACATCAAGTTTTTTGTCCTGTGCCATTTCCGCTACTTCCAGAACATCTTCATCATTTAATTCCCTGCATGGTACACAGTTTAGTTTTACTTTCAGACCATAAGTAATTGCAGAATCTATGCCATCCAGTACATCATTCAGGCAGGCTGTTCGTGTTATCCTTTCAAAATGATCGGCATTCAGCGTGTCCAGACTTATATTTACCTCATTCAATCCCGACGATACCAACTCAGGCAGCATACTTTTAAGCAATACTCCATTGCTTGTCATAGCTATCGTTTCAATGCCCTTCGTACTATGGAGCTTATCCACCAGCTCTGCTATATCTTTTCGTACCAGAGGTTCACCTCCCGTAAGGCGCACCTTGCATACTCCCATTTCTGCAAGTATTCCGGTAACGAATGCTATCTCCTCATAAGTCAGCAGATCTTCATGAGCTACACTCTTTACTCTCTCTTCCGGCATACAGTATCTGCAACGCAGATTACACTTATCTGTCACTGATATACGCATGTATTCGATTTTTCTTCCAAGCCCGTCGGCTAATACATCTTTCATACCAAACTCATACTCTGTATAGTAAATGACAAAACACTTTTCGTTTTGTCGTACTTATTGCGCTTACTGTAATATAAACCCGTCAGCTTTCCATCCATATCAGACTTTTATCCGGTATCTCAAAAGACAGTTTTCCATCTTTGCAGATTTCTCTTAACTCATCCCAGTCTTTTTTTCCCGTTTCATAAGTAATAAGTGAGTATTCTGTTTTTCCATCACAACCTTTATTATGAAAATGTATCACTATTGAAAATGTATCCTCTATCTCCCTTACCAGCTCACATCTGAGCAGGCCTTCCCGTACTTCCGCATTCTCAAGTTGAAGCACCGGTATCAGATCATGCGCTCTAAAACCGGCATAATGATAATCACAGTCGCCTGTATTTAATGGAGCCGGCAGTATTATACCCCAGTCCGTTGCTTCATATTTTCCATCCGGAAGCCTTTTTACCCTGCTTATGTTTTTACATCCGGTCAAAAGTGTTGCTGCCAGTGTTCTCGGCGCTCTGAACAACTCGTGTTTTTCGGAAATATCTGAAATATGTCCATTATCCATAACGGCGATGATATCTGTCAGCCTGTAACTCTCATTTCTGTCATGGGAAACAAATACTACAGGTCCGTCATATTCTTCCATCATCTTCATCAATTCCCGCTCAAGACGTGCCTTCAAAGAATTATCCAATGCCGTGAAAGGTTCATCAAGAAGGATTGCATCCGGCTCAGCCGCAAGCATACGCGCCAACGCCGTTCTCTGTTTCTGTCCGCCTGAAAGCTGTGAGGGATAATGCTTCTCCAGTCCGTTCAGCGCATATCGTTTAATGTATTCCTCTGCTTTTTTTTCGTTTTTTGCTCCGCATATTATATTCTGTTTTACCGTCATATTCGGAAACAATGCATAATCCTGGAACAGGTATCCGACCTTACGTTCCTGTGGTGACAGACATATATTTGCAGCAGAATCAAATAATACACGGTCATTTAAGATGATCTTTCCTTCATCCGGCTTCTCTACACCGGCAATGCATCGGAGTGTCATGCTTTTACCGCAGCCTGACGCCCCCAGCAGTCCCAGTACACGGCCGGCTGTATTGAAAGCCACCTTCAACTCAAAATTTCCCAGTTTCTTTTTTATATCTACTATCAGTCCCATTTCTCATCGCCGTTTCCGTTCCAGCAGATTTACCACCAGAAGTATCACAGTACTGATCATCATATTTACAAGTACCCATATCGCAGCCCCATGCTCATCATTTATACGCCATAGCTGATAGACTGTAGTAGATATAGTTGCAGTCCTTCCCGGAGTATAGCCGATCAGCATGCTGGTCGCCCCATACTCTCCGAGGGCTCTCGCAAAAGAAAGCACCATACCGGCAAGTATGCCCTGCCGGCAGGCAGGCATGCGTATGCGCCAGAATATATATGTGTCCGAAAGACCCAGAGTTCTTCCTGCATGAGCCAGATTTACATCAAATCCTTCGAATGCGCCGCGGGCCGTCCTGTACATCAAAGGAAAAGCTACGACCGCAGCCGCCAGTATACCGCCATACCAGCGCATCACGAACTGTATCCCAACGCTTTGCAGTAACCTCCCCAACGGCCGGTTGCCTCCGAATATCAGAAGCAGAAAATAACCGCAAACCGTTGGGGGTAATACCATAGGCAGCGTCAGGACCGCATCAAGCACTCCCTTTATCACACGGGGCAGCCCTGCAGTATAATATGCTGCACATATCCCCGCAAAGAAGACTATCACACACGCTATACCTGCGATCCGCAGTGAGTTCCACAATGGATACCAATCCATACTTTATCCTCTCAAATCTCCTGCATGGCTCACTTCACTGCACTGAATCCGACTTTTTCAAAAACTTTTATCGCATCATCTGTCGTCAGATAATCCAGAAATCCCTTTGCCGCATCATAATGTTTTGCAGTCTTTAATACGGCTGCAGGGTATATTACCTGTCCGCACATCTCGGGTGTTGCATAATCAACAATAGTGATACCGGCACTGTACGCATCAGTACAATAGATCACTCCCGCATCTGCTGCCCCCTCTGATATCTGGGTTGTTATTTCCTTTACATTGCTTCCGTATGTGATCAGTCCTGATCCTGCGAGCTCTGTCTCATTCAAACCATAGTGATCAAAAATCCTCCCGGTATACTGACCGATGGGTACATCCTCATTTCCCATGCAAAATAGGATATCTCCATTATTCAATGCATTGTACAGATCATCAAAACTCTGTATACCTTTCGGATTATTCCCGGGAACGCAAAGAGTAACACGGTTTTCCAGCAGATCAATCCGACTCCCCTGATCCACAAAATCCAGACCCTCGGTATTCACTGACTTATCTGCATTTATATCAAGCTGATCCATCTGCTTTTGTCCTGCGGAAATAAATACATCGCAATCCGCGCCTTCCTGTATCTGTGTTTTCAGAGTCCCCGATGAATCAAAATTATATATGATCGTAATCCCCGGATGCTCTTCTTCATAGCTTTCTTTTATCTCCGTCAGAGTCTCTGTCATAGATGCAGCCGCAAATACGATCAGTTCCTCCTCTGATTTCCCGCATGCAGTTAAAACACATGCAAACAATACTCCTATTAAAACTCCTGTTATTCTTTTCATTTTTTTATCCTTCTTTTCAAAATCATGATTATGTCAGCCGTTATGATCTGTATACGGCCTTAATCATGACGTACGAAATAACCGCTCTTTCCTCCGCTTTTTTCTTCAAGGCAGATTTTTCCTATCTCCATCCGCTTATTTATTGCCTTGCACATATCATAGACAGTAAGAAGGGCTACAGATACAGCAGTAAGGGCTTCCATTTCAACACCTGTCTGTCCCGCAAGCTTTACCCTGCTGCGGCATCGTATGGAAAATGTCTCTTCTTCCATTTCGAATTCAACCGAAACACTGCCAAGCGGCAGAGGATGACAGAGAGGGATCAGATCAGATGTTTTCTTAGCTGCCATTATTCCGGCAACGCGCGCACATGCAAGTACATCTCCTTTTGGCACAGTATCTTCAATAATCGCACTGAATACTTCCTCACCAACATAAATACTTCCACCGGCAACAGCGATACGTTGTGTTTCCTCTTTTTGCGTAACATCGACCATTATCGCCTGTCCCTTTTCATCCAGATGGGTAAATCTTTCCATACTTCACACTCCTGATATTTATGGTAAGCGCAATTACTTATTGCGCTTACTATACTTTAAACGGCTGTATTTTTCCGGTTTACTCTAACACCTGCCAAATCCGCACTTTGGGAATGTACACTGAGAGCAGTTCAAACACAAGCCTCCCTCTCCGTATCGGTCAATATCTTCTGCAGTAAGCTCTTCGCCTGCAAGCACCCGCGGAAGCACCAGATCAAAGATCGTACGCCTCGCATACATCACGCATCCCGGTAAACCGATAACAGGTATCTTTTTTTCTTTGTATTTAAGATAAGCAAGCAAAAACATGGCTCCCGGTATAACAGGTGCTCCATAACAGATAATCCCGGCCCCGCTCGCACGTATAGCTCCCGGAGTCTTATCATCCGGATCCACACTCATTCCTCCGGTACACAGTATCATATCTGCGCCGCATTCCGCATACTCCGTGATAGCCGCTGTTATCGCTTCACGGTCATCATCAAGTATCTTCTGGCCTATCACCTCTGTATCATACTCTTCAAGCTTTCTGCGTATCGCAGGGCCAAAAGCGTCCTCGATCCTGCCTTTGTATACTTCACTTCCGGTGGTAACTATACCTGTCTTTACATGCTTAAACGGTAATATCTTAAGCAAAGGCTCCTCACCGGCCACTTCTTTGGCTCTCTGCATTTTCTCTTCTTCAATAACCAGCGGGATCACTCTCGTCGCGGCAATACGTTCTCCGTCCTTAACCGGAAAGTTACCGTGTATGGTGGCGATCATCATCTCTCCCAAAGCATTTATCGCGTGCAGTTTTTCACTGTTTACTTTAAGGAGACCACTTCTTGAAGCACATATCTCTATCTTACCCTCCGATGGCTCTCCGGCTGTCATGTATTCTCCCATGCAGATATCCCTGAGCACAGCTGCTGCCTCATCTTCATGCAGTATACCTTCACACTTTTCCCAGATATAAAGATTCTCCTTGCCGACAGACAATAAGACCGGTATATCTTCTCTGGTAACTACATGACCTTTTTTAAATACAGGACCTTTAACCTTCCCCGGTATGATCTGTGTTATATCCTGGCAAAGCACATGTCCTTCCGCATCTTCAGTTCGGATCAGTTTCATTTTTACCCCGTTATTTCACACGTCAAACAATTTATCCATTATGCAACAAAAGATCCCTTTCACATCATCGATCCCAAATATCGGGCATACTGTGTTTTCAGGGATTTCCACGTCAGTGGCTATACAGATCAGGCTTTCATGACGACACACGCTTTTTGAAGAAACCTCCGCACGTATTACCTCAACCTTAGGATATGCGGAATCTTTAAGTCCCTCGATGATAATAACGTCCCGATCCCGCATACGTTCTATCAGTTCCTCTGCATCGATATGACGATGCTCATGCAGGAAGCTTTGATCAGCGGAATAAACTGCCACAGCCTCTGCCCCTGCCTGATAAAATCTATACGAATCGGTTCCCTCTGTATCACACTCAAAATCATGACCGTCGTGTTTGATCACTCCCACCGACAGACCTTTTTGTATAAACTCATTTATGATCTTTTCTATCAGATATGTTTTACCGCTGTTCTTGATCCCGCTGACACAAAATACCACAGGCTGCAGTATCGAACGGTACTCGGCTCCTGTATTGATATTGCGCAGCATTTTTGTATCAAAACAGCTTTTTGTCAGATCAATATATTTAACACGTATATGTGAAAAGATATCCGCAATGCAATATTTTCCTTTTGAGATCTGCTCTTCTATAACAGGCAGTATCGATCTGTGATATATTGCACAAAGAGGCTGCGAACGTTTTTCATCCCGGAACACATAAGCATCGTTATCCGATGAAATATAATCCGCCAGATAGTCAGCCATTTCTTTTTTTACAAAGGGCATGTCGGCAGCACAAACAAAAACATAATCTTCATGCGCATATATAAGCGCCTGCCTTATACCCTCGATAGGACCTATATCTCTGTTCTCATCAGCTACTTTAGGAACATCTATATCCGCATAATCTTCCTTGTGCGCTACAGAAAGAAATATCTCTCCACTGCCGGCAAACTCCCGCAGTAATCTGTCTATAAAACGCTCATTATTCAGTTTCAGCAGCGCCTTATCCTGTCCCATGCGGCTGGACTTTCCGCCAACCAGGATCGCTGTCGAATACTTAACCGGCAATGCTTCATTCCTCCCTGTTCTTATTTACAGATAATTGAAAAGACGCACCCTTACCTTATCCCCGGTCTTAACAGTCCGGCCGGCTTCCAGATCGATAAAACAATTACACTCTGTCAGATTTCGTATCACAGACGAAGCGTGAATATTATCTATCAGTTTTACTACACCATCATCATAGAAAGCCCTTAAAAGCCTCCTGTGTAAATTCTTCTTTTCGTAATTTCCCGACATCTCAGCAATCCGGCATACCGGACGCAGTTCATCACAATGCATAAATTTAGCCATTGAATCCCAAAAGTATAACTCAAAGTTGGCCAACGCCGCATAAGGATTACCTGACAGTGAAAGGACCACTTTATTTCCTATTGTAAAAGCGGTGGTCGGAGTCCCCGGCTGAATATCGGCATACTGAAACAGCATCATGCCTCCCATAGATTTAAGTACCGAAGGAACAATATCACGTTTACCTACGCTTACTCCTCCCGTGGTTATTATAAAGTCAGCTGTATCAAGCGCTTTTTCGAGCATCCGTTTAAGCTTATCCTCTTCATCCGGACATATCCCGTAGCTTTCTACCTCCAGACCTTTCTGCCTTACTGCTGCCTGCAGAAGATAAGCAATACTGTTATATATCTTTCCGGGTTCCGGCTCAGTCCCTACATCCAGTAATTCCGAACCCGTAGATATCAGCGCTATACGCGCGGGAGCATAAGTCAAAACCTCACTGTATCCCAGTTCAGCTATCAGGGACAGATGAGCTGCCGTAAGCTTTTTCCCTCTTCCGATCACCAGTGTCCCTTCAGCTATATCCTCACCTGCTTTGCAATAATTCTGATACGCCTTAACTCCGGCATATATCTCTACTGTTTCATTACCGCAGTCTGTATCTTCCTGTCGTACTACCGCATCATATTGATCCGGAACACACGCTCCCGTCATTATACGTACTGCAGTACCTTCACCATGATCCGCATCCGGCGAACTCACATCGCCTGCCGCCAGTTCCTCAGTGACCCTTAACCTTACTGCTGATCTACGGGATGCTTCCATAACCTCAGCACTGTGCACGGCATATCCATCCATAGCTGAACGCGGAAAATAAGGTACATTTCGTTCTGCGATGATGTCTTCGGCCAGAACCGCTCCGCACGCTTCGGTAAGCGGTATCTGCCTCTTAAGGCGTCCCGGCTCGATCCTGTCCAATATCCGTTTTAATGCTTCTTCTATCTCCATATTTATAATTCCTGTATCCCTGTCCCCTTTACAGTAAACGCCAAAACCCCTTTTGTTTGTCGGTTGCTGCACCGGGTCTTGTCTTAATCTTCGGACTCCGCATATATCAGATAGCTGTCAGGCCAGGTCTTGCATAACAGCGTTAAACCATATTCTTCAGCCAGCTTCAGTGCCGCATCGGTAGGAACTGATTTGCTTAAAAGTATCGGTACTCGCGACATGATCACCTTCTCAACCATATCCGCAGGTACCCGTCCGGTAGTATAGAGCATGCACCCGGCGGGATCGTAACCTTCCAACAGCATATGTCCTACAGCTTTATCCAGCGCATTATGGCGGCTCAGATCCTCGAATCCGCTTATCGCACCTTCGGGCGACCTTAAATAGGCACTATGTGTTCCACTTGTCTTGCGATGCAGTACGGAATCTTTCCTGAAGTATTCAGCCAGTTCGAATACCGCATCTCTGTCTGCTTTTTTGTGTTGCAGTTTTTTATACTTCCTGTCGCTGTCTCCTGCCAGAAATTGCCTGTTCCCCATACAACAGCTCGGTTCACGTCCACCATATCTATACAGAGCACTGCCTTCACGTAGTGTTACTTCTGCTATCTCACCTTTGGCGCAGATAAATATCCTCAAAACATCCGTAAGTCTTTCTATCACACCGCCTGTATATAACCTTCCAATCACCAGTTCCTTTATATGATCGGCTGTACAGCAAAGCTCAGCTGCAGGATATCCGTTTACCTCAATACTTAAAAAGTGTTCATGCAGCAGCAGATCTTCACAATCCTCTTCGCCGCCATCTGCCGGATAACGCACTCCATGCCTCAGGCTTACATTTTCCTTTTCTTTCATAAGGTCTTCGATCATCATATGAACACCCTGCCTCCGACTATCCAAAGTCTGCTTCTGTTCTGCCTTTACACAAATGCCCGACATCTCTGCCGGGCATTTGATAATAAGGATAAAAGTATATATTTTCTTTCTCTTTATTTTCTGTTATCCCGGACTATTTTAGCTGCTTCGGCAACCTTGGCTTTTATGGTATCAAACTCCCCTGCTTTTATCAGATCACCCTTAACCATCCAGGATCCTCCACAGCAGAATATCTTCTTTGACTGCAGATATTCTGCCACATTGGCTTCACTGATCCCGCCGGTTGGCATAAACTTAAGCGCAGTCAGTGCTGCTCCTATAGCATTGATCATCTTCAGACCACCTGCATTCTCTGCAGGAAAGAATTTAACATATCCGAGTCCCAGCTTCAGCGCCTTCATCATCTCACTGGCAGTCTGTGTTCCGGGACACACCGGTATATCCTTGTCCAGACAATACTTTACAATTTCCTCATCCAGACCGGGAGCAACTATAAACTTTGCTCCTGCAGCTACAGCGCGATCCACCTGATCTATCGTAAGTACGGTACCGGCTCCGACGAGCATATCAGGATATTTCTCTGAAAGGATATGTATTGACTCCTCTGCAGCATCGGTACGGAAAGTCACTTCCGCTGCCGGAAGTCCGCCCTCCATCAAAGCTTTTCCCAAGGGTTCTGCATCTGCTGCGTCATTCAGTACCACAACCGGAATAATACCCACTTCCTCAAATTTTTTAAATACAGCCTCTGTCTTCGCACTCATTTTGTCATCTCCTTCTTATCTCTTAACTCTGGCCCCGGCGCCTCCCATGATGGCTTCCACTTCTTCCTTGCTCGCCATGGAAGTATCACCGGGTGTAGTCATAGCCAGCGCACCGTGAGCCGCACCGTAGTTTACCGCCTTCTCAGCATCCTTCGTGGTCATCAGTCCGTAAACCAGACCGGATGCAAAAGAATCTCCTCCGCCCACACGATCCATAATCTCAAGACCGTTGTATTCCTTTGACATAAATATCTCGCCGTCGGCCCAGCAGATAGCCTTCCAGTCATTGACCGTTGCCGTCTTAACCGTGCGAAGCGTGGTTGCAACTGCTTTGAAATTAGGATACGCTTTGGCCGCCTCTCCGATCATCTTCTTATAACCGTCCAGATTCAGCTCCTTTAGATCAGCATCATTACCCTCTATGGCAAAACCAAGGCATGCCGTAAAGTCTTCTTCATTGCCGATCATAACATCTACATACCTGGCTACTTCTTTATTTACTTCCTGTGCTTTCCGGAGACCACCGATAGCGCTCCACATAGACGGACGGTAATTCAGGTCATAAGACACGATGGTTCCATACTTCTTTGCAGCCTTACATGCTTCAATAACCGTCTCGCTTGCCTGTTCGGAAAGAGCAGCATATATTCCGCCCGTATGCAGCCAGCGTACACCAAGATCTCCAAAGATATGATCAAAATCAAAATCTGCAGGGGTTGCCTGTGATATTGCGGTATTGGCACGATCCGAACATCCCAGCGCACCGCGGATTCCAAAACCTCTCTCTGTAAAATTCAAACCGTTGCGGCAGATACGCCCTATACCATCGGTCTTCTTCCAACAGATAAGCGAGGTATCAACCCCACCCTGCTCGATCAGGTCCTTCATAAGCTTACCCACCTCATTATCAGCAAATGCGGTGATAACTGCTGTATTTAATCCGAAGCACTTATGAAGACCACGGATAACATTGTATTCTCCGCCACCCTCCCATGCGGTAAAGTGCCTTGCCGTTCTGATCCTGCCTTCACCCGGATCCAGTCTCAGCATAATCTCTCCCAATGAAACCGCATCATACTTACACTCTTTGCTATCACGCAGATTTAATTCCATTTCGATCCCCTTTCATTTTTGCTTTGATACCCATTTGGCTTATTTTCAGCGAATGTAACCGCTTACATTTCTTGTACAAATCATAGCAAATCTAATAGATTTGTCAAGAAAAAAAATAAATATTAGAAAAACGTGATTGTTCAACCCCCCGGAGTCAGACGTGAAAGAACGCGTACACCGCCTCTGCCGCATTGCGGGGCAGACCGGCCTTCTCCACCAGCTCATCTACGGTCGCGCTTTTTATATCCTCAAGTGAGGAAAAGACTTTCATCAGAGCTTTTCTTCTGGACGGCCCAACGCCCGGTATATCATCCAGCACGGAATGTGTCTGCTCTTTGGTACGAAGAGAGCGGTGATACTCTATAGCAAAGCGGTGTACCTCATCCTGTATGCGGGTCAGGAGCTTGAAGGCTTCGCTGCCGGTATCTATCGGCAGCTCTACGTTATTGAAATACAGGCCTCTGGTGCGGTGATGATCGTCCTTGACCATGCCGCAGACAGGAATTTCCAGTCCCAGCTCATCCAGCACTTCCAGGGCTATGTTCACCTGTCCCCTTCCGCCGTCCATCAGGATGATATCGGGGAATACATCAAAATGCCCGTTTTCGGCCCCTTCCTCTTTTTCCTTAAGGCCGTGGGTAAAGCGCCGGCTGAGTACCTCGCGCATGCTGGCGTAATCATCCGGTCCTGCAACGGTTTTTATCTTAAACTTCCTGTAATCGCTGCGTTTGGGTTTGCCCTTATCATACACGACCATCGAGCCCACATTCTCAAAACCGGAAGTATTGGAGATATCATAGGATTCCATGCGGTTTAGGCCCCGCATACCCAGTATATCTTCCAGCTCCCTTACAGCGCCAATGGTCCTGCCCTCTTCCTTCTTTATCTTTTCCTTATCCTGGGTGAGGGCCAGTCTTGCATTTGAAGCTGCCAGTTCCACCAGCTTCTCCTTCTGTCCCTTACGTGGTGCCACCAGATAGACCCTGCTGCCTCTTTTGGCCGTAAGCCATTGCTCTATCAGCTCTTTTTCCACGCTTTCTTCCTGCAGCATTATCTCTCTGGGAATAAAAGGCGTGCCTGCATAGAACTGTTTCACAAAGCTCGTGAGTATGCTCTCGTCACTCTCACTCTCGCTGTGCTTCATGTAAAAGTGTTCCCTGCCCACCATGCGGCCGGCGCGCACAAAGAATACCTGTACTACCGCATCTTCCTCATCCCTTGCAAGGGCTACTATATCCTTATCTTCCTGGTTCATATCCTCGATCTTCTGCTTCTGGGCTATGCTCTGCACATGCTCCAAAAGATCGCGGCAGCGCGCGGCCTCCTCAAACTCCAGCTTTTCCGACGCTTCCTGCATGCGGGTCTTCAGTTCCTTAATAACCGGACCGTAATTGCCGCCCAGGAAATCCAGCGCCTTATCCAGACGCTGTCTGTACTCTTCGGGGCTCACTTTATCCTTAATGCACGGACCACAGCACTGGCCTATATGATAATTAAGACAGGGCCTCTCCTTCCCTATATCTTTGGGGAGCACGCGGCTGCAATCCCTCAATCCGTATAGCTTATTGATCAGATCTATGGTCTCCCTCACGGAATAAGCGCTGGTGTAAGGGCCGAAATATCGCGACTTGTCTTTCTTCATCAGACGCGACAGGCTTATCCTGGGATAGCTCTCCGACACCGTGACCTTGATATAAGGATAAGTCTTATCGTCACGCAGCATGGTATTGTAGCGCGGCCGGTATTCCTTGATCAGGTCGTTCTCCAGCACAAGCGCTTCAAGTTCGCTGTCCGTCACGATATACTCAAAACGGTCTATCAGACTTACCATGCGGTCTATCTTTGGTCCGCGGCCTATATTTGCACGAAAATAAGACCGCACCCTGTTATTCAGGTTAACGGCCTTACCAACGTAAATGATCGTATCACTTTTATCCCGCATGAGGTAAACCCCCGGGCGGGGAGGCAGCTTTTTCAGCTCCTCCTGTACATTAAATGTCTTCTCTTCGGACATACTTTATACTCAGCTGTTATCATCGCTGCCGCTGTCATCTCCGGGCTGCTTGTAAACGCGCTTCTTGAACTCGTCGGCAAAGCTGCTGCCCGTTCCTTCAGTCTGTGATCCCTCATTGCTGATCTTATCATTATCTGTCAAGCCTGCTTTTCCGCCCGCAGTTGTCATCGCATCACTGCTGATATCGCTGTTGCTCTCTCTCGGCTGATATTCCGATACGGCTCCGGCCGGCTGCGAAGGTCCCAGCTTTCCGACAGGATCTGCTTCGCCTGCCGCTGCGGGCGCCGGGTTTTCCGCAGCTACGAAAGCCGGTCCGGCCGTGGCTGCACCCATTGCTTCAGCCACCTCGGGAGAAGGCTTCTTCTCCTTTTTCTCACGTCCGCGGGTCACGGAGATTATCTCCTTGCCGTCCGGAGTGAATTTAGGCTCGTCGCTCTCATTCGTCAGGATAACGCCTGCGCGGTCGCTGCCCTCTTCTTTGGTAGGCATGGGAATGCCCTTCTCACGGCAGTAGATCTCCATGAATTCATGACCGCTGATGGTCTCTTTCTCAAACAGATAGTCTGCTATCTTATTGAGGATCTCCCTGTTTTCGGTCAGCATCCTCTTCGCTTCTTCATAACTGTTACGGATAAGAGTCTTAACTTCCTCATCCACGATAGCTGCAGTTTCGTCTGCACAGTTCTGTACGGTACTCCTGTTAAGATATTCATCCTGGACAGTCTCAAGTCCCATCATACCGAAGGCACTGCTCATACCAAAACGGGTAACCATGGCCCTTGCGATACGGGTGGCTTTCTCTATATCGTTCGCCGCACCTGTAGTTACCGTATCGAATACGATATCCTCTGCTGCACGTCCTCCCAGGAGGCTTACCAGCTCGGAACGCAGTTCCTTCTCGGTCTGCATGAACTTCTCTTCTTCGGGATAACTCAGCACATAACCCAGCGTACCCATTGTACGGGGAATGATCGTTATCTTCTGAACAGGCTCTGCATTCTTCATCAGTGCACTGATAAGAGCATGTCCTGTCTCGTGATAACTTACGATCCTGCGCTCCTGTTTTGAAAGCACCCTGTCCTTCTTTTCCTTACCTACGCTCACCAGTTCCACCGCATCCAGCAGATCCTTCTGGCTGACATATTCACGTCCGCGCTTTACTGCCAGGATTGCAGCTTCATTTATCATATTTGCCAGATCCGCACCGACTGCTCCTACAGTAGCCAGGCCTATCTCTTCCAGATTAACGGTCTGGTCCATCAGCACGTCCTTGGCATGAACCTTAAGTATCTCAACACGCCCCTTAAGATCGGGCTCTTCCACGATGACACGCCTGTCAAAACGTCCGGGACGGAGCAGCGCCTTATCAAGTATCTCGGGTCTGTTGGTAGCTGCCAGCAGTATGATACCTTTCTTTGCATCAAAACCGTCCATCTCGGAAAGCAGCTGGTTCAGGGTCTGCTCACGCTCATCATTGCCGCCGCCGTATCTTGATTCCCTGCTGCGGCCTATGGCATCGATCTCGTCTATGAATATGATACAGGGAGCGCTCTTTTCCGCTTCCTTGAAAAGATCCCTTACACGGCTGGCGCCGACACCCACGTACATCTCCACAAAATCGGAACCCGCAAGTGAGAAGAAAGGAACGCCTGCCTCGCCTGCTACGGCTTTTGCCAGCAGGGTCTTACCTGTTCCGGGAGGGCCCACAAGCAATGCGCCCTTGGGGATCTTTGCACCTATCTTGGAATACTTGGTGGGATTATGAAGGAAATCAACTATCTCAACTAAAGATTCCTTTGCCTCATCTTCACCTGCCACATCCTTAAAACTGATGCCGGTTTCTTTGCCGCCGTACATCTTTGCATTACTCTTGCCTGCGCCGAAGATACCGCCGCCGCTCCTGTCCATACGCTTAAAGAGAAAGCCCATGAATATCCACAGCAGTGCGATAGGCACCACATAGGTAAGGATAAAACTGAGTATCATGCTGCGGCCGTCCTCGATAGAGCTTTTTACTTCGATACCGGCTTTCAGCATACGATTGGTTACTGTAGTAACGTCCTCGGCAAGACCGGTATAATAAGTGCGCCCGGGCAATCCCTGCTGATTGGAAACGGTCTCCACATTGATATGGTCTCCGTCAATAACAACAGACGCGATCTTATTTTCCGATACCATGCTCAGAAATTCGTTATAGGTCAGCTCCTCGGCCTGCGCCGATCCCCTTCCCACAAAGTAGCTTATCAGAAGCAGGGCCACCAGGGTCACCACTATAAAAGCCATTATATTGGGGCCTTTACTGCCGCCGTTGCTGCCGCCTCCGTTATTATTATTGTTGTTATTATTATTCCCGCCCCCGTAATTATCGGGGCCGTCGCCCTGAGGACCATTATTGTATTCCTGCATATATTTCTCCTGATCTATATGATTCATAATAAAACGTAAGCTTGATTTTACCACAAATCCCGCATATATCCTAGTGTTTAACCTTTAATTCACAAAAAATACACTATTATTTTGTGTATTCATACAGAAAATCCCAGTTCCCGTCTGCGATCAGTCTGTCTTCAAAATCCTTTATGATGCCTCTCAGCACCTCTATCTCTTCCTCCATATTATCTTCAGTGATGATACGGTCTTCATTGATCACCGACATGGCCTGCAGCTGATTAAATCCGTAATCGGCATGGCAGTAATCGCAGTAATGCGAAATATCCATTATGCAGTCCCTGTCATTGAATACGCCGCTGTAGAAAGTCACATTGTCATATTTGTCCAGCCTGCGCACGGCATTCTCCCAGGCATTGTAATAACGCTCCAGCTTGCCGTCCCTGTAATGGATATCCCACCATAATATTCCTGCCAGGGTAAAGAAGAATTTAAATTCCGTCTCGGGATGGGCTGCTACCAGTGCTTCTACGGAATCCATATTGGCATTTATGCGCTTAAGGTATTCCTCACCGTCAACAGAGAGCATCTCTGATACTTCTCCCCGGGGAAGATGGGATGCCAGTGCTGTATCAGCGCTGAAGGTCTTAAGCGCCGTAAAATCATAAGCCCTGCCCCTGTCGTAATCCGCATGCCGTGATATAGCCAGCATATTGGGCATATCATCCAGCAGTACATCTATATTCCAGAAATAATTCACATCATTGAACGGGTTTTTGTCCCGGAGGAACAGTGCCTGGTTCTGGTCCGCTACCTCGTCAATGGGATAACATATCTGGTCGGGGTCAAGTCCCCAGAACACATATTTAAGCTCCCTGTTATCAAAAGCTTTTTCCAGATAATAGACCAGGGTGCAGCAATGCGCACCGGAGGAAACTGCTTTTTCGGTAGTGACACCGTATGCCTCATCAAACAGACTGCTGTTTATGTTCATGGTAACGGAAGATCCCAGAAGCACCGCATCATAATCCAGATGTTCAAGGGCACCGTTAACCTGATATTCATATCTTGAATAAACGCTCTTAAGCCCCGGAAGCAGGCCGTGGTAATGGAAAAACGGATCCACAACTATAACGCTTACCGCCGCCAGTATAAGCAGCACTGCCGACAGTCCGAAGAACCGCAGTATGAACTTTTTGCTCGCTTCTGCGTCCAAGATCTCCTCCTAAAAATTCGAATACAAAAATACTACAACCTTTGACAACGATATCACGCTTAAAAAGAAAAGTATTGAAAGCACAGGCAGCAGTTTCTTTCCGTACCTGCCTTCGCTTACATACTGGTATGCCGTTTTTCCGCGGCATAATATCATCGATATCAGGATCAGCAAAGCCACATATGCTATATACATGCCCTGATAAAGCACTTCGCCGCCGATCTTTTTTGCCAGAATACCGGGTATATGCAGCAGTGCATTGTCCATCTCATATGCCAGTGTTGTGAGACTCCCGTTTGAACTGAAAGAAAAGAGACGCGAATAATAAGCCGGTATATCCGCAAGACTGTTGGCCCTGAACACCACCAGGAAACCAAGTATCAGCAGAAAAGTCACAAAGCCTTTTATCTTTTTGCCTGCTTTATTTTCTTCCAGCTTAGCCAGAGGCTTTTCAAATATGGTCTCAACGGTTATGAATACACCCTGGCTGAATCCCCATAAAATATAGGTCCAGGCAGCACCGTGCCATATACCGCTCAGCAAAAATACTATCAGGGTATTTAACAGAGCGCGCGCTTTGCCTTTCCTGCTGCCGCCCAGAGGAATATACACGTACTCCGTAAAAAACTTGCCCAGTGTGATATGCCAGCGGCGCCAGAATTCCTTTATGCTGCAGGAAAGATAAGGCCTGTCAAAATTGAGAGGCAGATCGATATTAAACATCCAGCCCAGTCCTATGGCCATATCGCAATAACCGCTGAAGTCGAAATAGAGCTGGAAGGTAAATGCAAGTATGCCGGCAAGGGAAGATAAGCTGTCCAGACTGCCCACATTATTGAAAGCGTAGTCCGCTCCCAGGGCCAGAAGATCTGCCAGCAGCACCTTCTTTGCAAGCCCCAGCACAAAAAGCATCACTCCCTTTGTAAAGTATACCCAGTCAAATTTCCTTTTCTTCTCGTCCAGGAACTGGGGTACCAGATCGCTGTGCTTAACGATAGGCCCCGCAACCAGCTGGGGGAAGAAGGTAACAAAACTCATATAATCCAGCAGCCCGTAATGATCGGCTTTGCCCTTCATCCTGTCTGCCATATAGGATATCTGCTGGAAGGTATAGAAACTGATTCCCATGGGCAGGGCTATATGCCGAAGCGCCCAGTCAAATCCGAAGGCCGCATTCATATTGCTTATAAAAAAATCAAAGTACTTAAAATAAAAAAGCAGTCCCAGGTCAAAAATTATCCCCAGGATGCCAAAGAGCTTATCCTTTCCCGTCTTTTTCATCAGCAGGCTGCAGATAAAATTGCCCGCTATGCTTGCTGCTATCAAAAAGAAAAGCGGTAAATTTGCCCAGGAATAAAAGACCAGAGACGCAAATACCACCCAGGCCAGAGCCGGGCGGTATTTCTTAAAGTGATTCAGCGTATAATAGCCCAGAAGAGTAATGGGCACAAACAAAAATATAAATAAATATGAGTTAAAATACATGCTGCCTACCTGTGGTACAGCTTCTTTGTCTGGTAATTGGGCTCGCTGGTGAGATTAACTCCAAGCTTTCTGAAGGTGCTGGTATCCACACGCGAAAGAATGACTGAAGTATGTACCTCAAGCCCTTTTAATTTAGGCAGCTGTTCCATGGCTTTGGCCGCTTTCTCATCCGTAGCCGCGCATACCGAAAGCGCTATCAGCACTTCATCCGTATGCAGACGTGGATTATGGCTTCCCAGGCTGCCCACCTTAAGGTTCTGTATGGGATCGATGACCTCGGGTGATATCAGCTTAACTTCATCGGGAATTTCCGCCAGAGCCTTAAGAGCATTCAAAAGCAGTGCTGCGGATGCACCCAGAAGATCTGTCGTGCGCCCTGTTACTATCTTTCCGTCAGGCAGTTCCATGGCTGCTGCCGGTGCACCGGTCATCTCCGCCTTTAATAATGCAGAACCTATAACCGGTCTGTCTTCAGGGCTTACCCCTGCCTGCTTCATAAGAAGCTCGATCTTCATAACTTCTTCATCACTTGCAGAACCCTGTCTGCGGCGGCACAGTGCGTCATAATACCTGCGGATTATCTCCTGCTTTGATGCATCCTTAACCGCTTCATCATCAATTATGGCGTTGCCCGCCATATTGACACCCATGTCGGTAGGTGATTTGTAGGGCGATGAACCCATTATCTTTTCAAAAATAGCATTGAGAACCGGGAATATCTCAACATCGCGGTTGTAATTCACGGTCTGCTCCCCATAAGCTTCCAGATGGAAGGGGTCTATCATATTTACATCATTGAGATCCGCCGTGGCTGCCTCATAAGCAAGGTTCACGGGATGCTTGAGCGGTATGTTCCAGATGGGGAAGGTCTCGTACTTCGCATAACCTGCCTTGACCCCGCGCTTGAATTCATGATAAAGCTGGGATAAACAGGTTGCCATCTTTCCGCTTCCGGGCCCCGGTGCGGTAACCACGACAAGTGAACGGCTGGTCTCGATATAATCGTTGCGGCCGTAGCCTTCATCACTCACGATATACTGCACATTAGCGGGATATCCGGGGATGGGATAATGGCGGTATACCTTTATACCAAGGGTCTCCAGTTTCTTCTGGTAAGCCACCGCCGCGGGCTGCTCCGTAAACTGTGTGAGCACCACGGATCCCACAAACAGGCCGTAATCACGAAAAGCATCTATAAGACGCAGCACATCCATATCGTAGGTGATGCCCAGATCGCCGCGCACCTTGTTCTTCTCGATATCGGAAGCGTTGATGGCGATGACTATCTCCGCATCATCCTTCATGGTGCTTAACATCCTTATCTTGGAATCCGGCTGAAAACCCGGAAGCACACGGCTTGCATGGAAATCATCAAACAGCTTGCCGCCGAATTCCAGATACAGCTTGCCGCCGAAGCTCTTTATACGTTCCCTTATATGCTCCGACTGCAGCTGAAGATATTTATCGTTATCGAAACCCTGTTTGTACATAATATATCCTTATTTACTTAAATATTCGTCGATCGCCTTAGCTGCGCCCTTACCTGCACCCATTGCCAGGATAACGGTAGCTGCACCTGTTACTGCGTCACCGCCTGCATATACGCCTTCCTTGGTGGTCTTTCCTGTTTCCTCAACAGCCACGATGCAGCCGTGCTTTGTTGCTTCCAGACCTTCTGTGGTGGAAGTGATAAGAGGATTGGGTGAAGTACCAAGGCTCATGATAACGGTATCTACATCTATAACGAACTCGCTGCCTGCAACTTCAACGGGACGGCGGCGTCCGCTCTCATCGGGCTCACCAAGCTCCATACGGATGCACTTGATACCCTTAACCCAGCCCTTCTCATCCTCAAGGATCTCGGTAGGATTTGTGAGCAGGTCAAAGATGATGCCCTCTTCCTTTGCATGATGAACTTCCTCAACACGGGCGGGAAGCTCTGCCTCGCTGCGGCGGTATACGATATGTACCTCGGCGCCAAGACGAAGTGCAGTACGTGCAGCGTCCATTGCCACGTTACCGCCACCTACTACAGCTACCTTCTTGCTCTTCATGATGGGAGTGGTGGACTTCTCGTCAAAAGCCTTCATCAGGTTGCTTCTGGTCAGGTACTCATTTGCGGAGAATACGCCGTTTGCGTTCTCACCGGGGATGCCCATGAACTTGGGCAGACCTGCGCCGGAACCTACGAATACCGCGTCGAACTTCTCTTCTTTGATAAGCTCGTCGATGGTGATGGACTTGCCGATTACAACGTCCTTCTCTATCTTAACGCCCAGACTCTGAACGTTCTCTATTTCCTTCTCAACTACTGCTTCCTTGGGAAGACGGAACTCGGGGATACCGTAAACCAGCACGCCGCCGGCTTTGTGCAGCGCCTCAAAGATGGTCACATCATAACCCATCTTTGCCAGATCGCCTGCGCAGGTAAGACCTGCAGGGCCGGAACCGATAACAGCAACCTTCTTGCCCTTCTTCTCAGTTGCGGGAGTGGGCTTGATGCCGTTCTCTCTTGCCCAGTCAGCTACGAAACGCTCCAGCTTGCCGATGGATACGGGCTCGCCCTTTACGCCGCGGACACACTGGCCTTCGCACTGGCTCTCCTGGGGGCATACACGTCCGCATACTGCGGGAAGTGCGCTGGATTCGCTTATTACCTTATATGCATTTTCAAAATTGCCTTCTTTAACTTCTGCTATGAAAGCAGGGATATTAATGGAAACAGGGCAGCCCTGGATGCAGCGTGCATTCTTACAGTTGATGCAGCGTGTAGCCTCTGCCATTGCCTCTTCTTCATTATAACCAAGGCATACCTCAGCAAAGTTTTTTGCTCTTACCGCAGGCTCCTGCTCCCGTACGGGCACCTTCTTTAAAACATCTACTTCTATCATCTCAGATACCCTCCTTTGC
>JAEEGL013534098.1_pt1 | contig 95827 bp, 78 predicted proteins | sample 9134231 | NCBI WGS metagenome assembly JAEEGL01 (sample SAMN16246548, study PRJNA631951) | gut metagenome | biome: gut microbiome; feature: rumen; material: fiber-attached | host: Bos | place: Iran: Karaj | collected 2018-10 | reverse complement strand
TGGTAGAACTTCAGCCTTCCAAGCTGACCACGTGGGTTCGATTCCCATCACTCGCTCCAGGGTCATTAGCTCAGCTGGATAGAGCAACAGCCTTCTAAGCTGTGGGCCGGAGGTTCGAGTCCCCCATGGCTCACCAGAAAAGCGCTTAGCTTATTGCTGAGCGCTTTTCTTTTTTGTTGATATTTCACTGCTTCTGTTTGTTATAATATTTTTGATATTTCTTAAGGAGGGTGAAAAGATGCCGTTTTGTTCCAAGTGTGGAAAGCAAATGAAACCTGATGACGTATTCTGCTCCGGATGCGGTGCCAGATTAGATGTTGCCGTTCCTTCGTCACCGGAACAGTCACATCAAACTCCGTTCTCGGCTGAAACGGAAAACCTTTCTGTGATGTCTAAAGAAGAGAGCATCAAGCTCTGTGATAAGCTGGGCACACAATATCATTCTCTCGAAAGAATGCAGCGTGAGATGAATGAGATCGTCGATTCTTTGAATAAGAATGCAACTTATCAGCCTAAACAGTACTCTGCATTCAGGTTCTTTTGGCCTTACCTTATCTATGGTTCTGTTGCGAGTACAATATGTTATATCCTTGCGCTGCTGATTTTCCCGGCAGCCTGGTTCTTTTTGCTGGCATGTATAATTCTTCCGATAGTTTTCGTTATTGTGGGCGGTGTCAGGGCAAGAAGCCTGAGAGAAGCATGCAATCGTGATGCTGCCGATAATGCATACAGAAGAAGGCTGAAAGCGGAAGAGCAAAAGCAGAGGCTTAATGAACTTACTTCAAGTGAAAGGGCTTTGCGTACTCAACTGGCCAAATATAATGATGTTGTTCCTGTCAATATGAGAAGCAAGAGCCGTATGGGTTACGCTAAAAAGATGCTCGAGGCTGATAAGGCCCGTACATTTGATGAAGCCATGCATCTGATATAGTGACGGCAGATAAGGAGATAGAACCATGAATTGCGTAAAATGCGGAAATCCTGTTGGCGAAGGAGCGAAATTCTGTATTAATTGCGGAACGCCTGTAAATGCTGAACCTCAGGAAAAGGTAGTTCCCGTTCCTTACATACCGGCTGTGATGGCAGGCGGAAACATTATTATTCCTGTAGGCCGCAGGTTCCGTATTCTTTGTCCCGACTGCAGAAGGATCTCTGATGACATTAAACGCGATACAACCGCAGGGTACACGTGTCCCGTGTGCAAGAAGACATATGCATATATGGGTCAGTTGCTTTTATATAGAATGGGAACCTTTCATCCTTTGTATATGGCCAGGCAGATAAACATTGTCATTGACGGTTGTGAGTATGGGTGCATAGGAAATCAGGAGTCTGTAAGAGTCATGCTCAGTCCCGGCCAACATGTTGTGGGCTGCACCAGTTATGGCCTGCGTAACCCCATGCAGTATAAGATCAATGTAACGCCTGAAACCAATACTTTCGCCTATAAGTTTAATCTGATCTACACCGGTCCTTTTACTTATCCGGGAAGAGGCACTACCAATGAATTAAAGCCTTGTGCGCCTCAGGAGATACCTAACATCTGATCGTTTTTGTATATTTCGCTTTTTAGGTTGTCCGATTATGCGGACAACCTTATTTTTCGTGCATTTTGGGCTTGAAGGATATCGAAATCTTTGTGTTATAATCGAACAAAGCATTAAATAAATAATAAAAAGCGAGGATGAGGCGATATGCCGAGTAAGAAGGATTACGGCAATGAGAGCATCTCGATGCTCAAGGGCGCTGACAGAGTCAGATTGAGACCGGCCGTTATTTTCGGATCCGATAATCTTGAAGGATGCATCCATTCTTTTTTCGAGATCCTGTCGAATTCGATCGATGAAGCGCGTGAAGGATACGGCGACAAGATTATAGTTACAAGATTTGCAGACGGAACCATCGAAGTTGAGGACTTCGGACGAGGCATTCCGCTTGATTACAATGCCAAAGAGGGCAGATATAACTGGGAACTCGTATACTGCGAGCTTTACGCAGGCGGTAAATACAACAATAACAGTTCGGGAGACTATGAATTCTCGCTGGGACTTAACGGTCTCGGTGCTTGTGCCACGCAGTATGCGTCCGAATTCTTTGAGGTTACCGTCTTCCGCGATAAGCAGAAGTATTCAATGTCTTTTGAGAAGGGTAATCCGGTTACCGAACTCAATACCGAACCTTACAGATATCTTAGGACCGGTACTATCCAGCGCTGGAAGCCTGATACCGAAGTCTTTACGGAGACTATTATTCCTCTTGAAGTATTTAAGGAGATCATTAAGCGTCAGTCTGTAATCAACAGCGGTATTGAATTTGTTCTTAAAGATAACGAGAGCGGTGAAGAGTTCTCATATGTATATCCTGAAGGAATAAAGGGATACGTAAATGAACTTTCCGATATGCGCGGATTTACCGATGTTTACTCGTTTTCCGGCGAGGGCAAGGGCAGGGATAAGGAAGATCGTGATGAATACAAGGTCAGAGCTGAGGTTGCTTTCTGCTTCAATAACGAGATAAATGCTCTCGAGTATTTCCACAATTCAAGCTTCCTTGAGCATGGCGGTTCTCCCGATAAGGCCGTAAGGAATGCTTTTGTAGCAGAATTTGACAAGCAGATCAAGGCGAGAGACAAGTATAAGGCTAATGAATCAAAGATCATATTCCAGGACATTGCCGATTCGTTGATCCTTGTCACCAATACCTTTTCTACGCAGACTTCTTACGAGAACCAGACCAAGAAGGCTATCAACAACAAGTTTATTCAGGACTTCATGACACAGCTCATTAGAGACAAGCTTGAAGTCTGGTTTATCGAGAACAAAGATCTCAGCGACAAGACCATTGATCAGATCCTTGTAAACAAGCGTGCCAGAGAGAATGCAGAGAAGACCAAGGTCAATATCAAGAAAAAACTCATGGGTTCGCTTGATATCAATAACCGTATTAAGAAGTTCGTTGATTGCAGGACAAAAGATGTCGATAAGCGTGAGCTTTACATCGTTGAGGGTGATTCCGCTTTGGGCTCCGTTAAGCTCGGAAGAGATGCCGAATTCCAGGCAGTCATGCCGGTAAGAGGTAAGATATTGAACTGCCTCAAGGCCGATTACGCGACAATTTTCAAGAGTGACATCATTACCGATCTTCTCAAAGTCCTGGGCTGCGGTGTTGAGATAAGCAACAAGCATACAAAGGATTTGAGTGCGTTCAATCTTGAGAACCTGCGCTGGAACAAGATCATAATCTGCACCGATGCGGACGTTGACGGTTTCCAGATAAGAACTCTTATTCTCGCAATGCTTTACAGGCTTACGCCGACGTTGATCGAGAAGGGCTTTGTGTATATAGCAGAGTCTCCGCTTTTCGAGATCACATACAGGCCTAAGGGCAAGAATGCAAAGGAAGAGACTTATTTCGCTTTCAACGAGAAGGAGAAAACAGAGATACTTGCTAAAGTCGATCCCAAGCTTTGCACGATTCAGAGATCCAAAGGTTTAGGTGAGAACGAACCTGAAATGATGTGGCAGACGACTATGAATCCGAAGTCACGAAGGCTTATAAAGGCTTGCCCTGAGGATGCCAGGAGGACCGCGGAGATCTTCGATCTGCTCCTGGGCGATAATCTTGCAGGAAGAAAACTCCATATCGAGATGGATGGTAAGAAGTATCTCGATATGCTTGATTTAGGGTGATACAGATGGCGCGTAAGAAAAAAGAAGAAATCAATAACGATTCATTAAAGGCAAGGCTTACAGACAGCAGTGCAAAGGATATGCCGGCTACAAATCAGCCGATAACCGAGATGCTCGAGATTAACTACATGCCGTACGCAATGAGTGTCATTGTATCGCGTGCTATCCCTGAGATCGACGGCTTCAAGCCTTCACACAGAAAGCTGCTTTATACCATGTATAAGATGGGCCTTTTGGGCGGCAACAGGACCAAGTCCGCAAACGTCGTAGGCCAGACCATGAAGCTCAATCCTCATGGTGACCAAGCTATTTACGATACGATGGTAAGACTTACCAAAGGCAACGGTTCATTGCTTCATCCTTTTGTCGATTCAAAGGGTAACTTCGGTAAACAGTATTCCAGAGACATGCAGTGCGCTGCGCCTCGTTATACAGAGGTAAGGTTAGAGAAGATCTGTGAAGAGATATTCAAGGGTATCGATAAAGATGCCGTTGATATGGTCGATAACTACGATGGAACTCTTAAGGAACCCGTTTTGCTTCCGACCACATTCCCGGCGGTTCTCGTTAACGCAAATCAGGGTATCGCAGTCGGAATGGCTTCTAATATTTGCTCGTTTAACCTCGCAGAGGTCTGTGCTGCAACCGAAGCTTATCTAAAAGACCCCAATGCCGATCTTCTTGAGGTAATGCCTGCACCTGATTTCTCTGGCGGCGGACAGCTTCTTTACGATAAGGAACAGATGCGCCAGATCTATCAGAGCGGAAAGGGCAGCTTTGCTTTAAGAAGCAAGTACAGGGTTGATAAGTCCAAAAATATCATCGAGATTACCGAGATCCCATATACTGCAAGCGTTGAGGCCATCATCGATAACATCGCCGATCTCGTTAAGAGCGGTAAAGCTAAAGAGATTGCTGATATCAGAGACGAGACTGACCTTGACGGTCTGAAGATAACCATTGACTGCAAGCGCGGCACGGATCACGAACAGCTCATGACTAAGCTTTTCAGATTTACCAAGCTTCAGGATACGTTCTCGTGCAACTTTAATATCCTTATTGACGGTTCACCGAGAGTTCTCGGCGTGCCTGAGATAATCAATGAATGGCTTAACTGGAGAAGGAAATGCATTTCAAGAGAAATGTCCTTCAATCTTGCTAAGATGAAGAAGAGACTCCATCTCTTGGATGGTCTCGCAGTTATCCTTTTGGATATCGATAAAGCCATCAGTATCATACGCAATACTGAACTTGAAGAAGACGTTATCCCTAACCTCATGAAAGGCTTTACGATCGATGAGGAGCAGGCCGAGTTTGTTGCTGAGATCAAGCTCCGTAATATCAATAAACAGTACATCCTCAACAGGATCGCTGACAGGGATAAGCTTAAGGAAGATATTGCCGATACCGAAGATATCTTAAGAAGCCTCAAGCGTATTGATGCCATTATCGTTAAGACACTCAGGGAAGTCGCTTCCAAATTCGGTCAGGAACGCCGCACGGAGATCGTCGCAAATGAGGAGACTCACGTATTTGAGGAATCTCAGATCATTCCTGATTACAGGCTGCATCTCATGCTTACGCGTCACGGCTATCTAAAGAAGCATACGATGAATTCTTTGAGAAATGCCGGTGATCTTAAGACCAAGGAAGACGATGAGATCTTCATGGGATTTGAGACTGAGAACAGAAGTGATCTTCTGGTATTTACGGATAAGTGCAATCTATATAAGGCACATGTCTATGATTTCTCTGACACGAAGCCTGGTGAACTTGGACACTTCCTTAACAGCGAGCTCTCAATGGAGGAAGGGGAGAAGCCTATCTTCATGATTTCCACGTCCGATTATAAGGGCATACTGTTTATCGCGTTTGAGAACGGTAAGGCCGCAAGGTTCCCGATAAGTTCTTATGAGACTAAGCAGAACCGTAAGAAGCTTGTAAATGCTTTCTTTGACGGCAGCAAGCCTGTCGGATTCAGGTTCCTTAATGAAGATGAGGATCCTGATATGGTTGCCACGAGCAGCATAGACAAAGCTGTCGTATTCAAGTGTTCGCTCGTTCCGCTCAAGACGACCAGGACGACTCAGGGCGTACAGCTTCTTCTTTCAAAGAAGGGTTCCGTGTTGAGAAGTCTCTCGCTCCTTGAAGAGGTTCCGGTAGAAGATCCTGAGTATTACAGAATCCGTAAATTGCCCGCAATCGGCTATTACATTAGGGAGAAGTCCCTTGAGGCAAAGCAGATTAGCTTTGATGATCTGAAGTGACAGGATTTTCGGCAGGATATCACATTTCCGATAACGAGAAGACCGGAAGGCGCGGTTTCAAAGCCGCCGCATTCGCTTGTGCTACCGTCTTGCTCGTTCTTGTAGTGATAATGACTGTTCTCGCAAGGCAGAACGCTTATGAGGACAGGACTATTCCTGATTTCAGTGAAGCCATTGAAGCAGGCAATTACGAAGAAGCTCTTGCAATCTACAGAAATGTACAGGATCAGGTCCTTGCGGACAATCCTGACGCCAATGATAATACTCATGATGAGAGGATCAAGCTTCTTAACAGCATGGAAGATATCGTTAAGAGAAAGGTCGACTTGATCTGCGACAGGATAGTAAGCAGCAGATACGTTCCGCAGTACAGCGACATCGCATTCCTTGACTCCATGCAGGAACTTACCGCATCCGTCGTCGCGAAGAGATTGAATGAGCTTTGTGAGCAATTCCTGCTCGGTAAGATAGAAAAACCTGATGTTATATTCGTTTTCGACCAGCTTTCTCCGATCAGTAATTTCTCGGCGATCGCAGGACCTATGCTCCGAGAGATCGATTATATCGAGACTGCAACCGGAGATGTCAGAACTGCTGAGAAAGCACTTTCAACAGGTGATTACGTAACCGCGGTACAGAGATATCAGCTGGTCAACGGCAAATATGAAGGCTTTGTAGGCGAGTATTCATCGAAAAGGATCTCAGAGATCAAGAGCGCGATGTATGAGCCGATGATGGAAGAGGGCGAGCATATGCTCGAGAGGTATAAGTATTATTCGGCAGAGAAGCTGTTCTCGAATATGGCTGCCATTTTCCCTGATGACGAAAAGATCCGTTCTGACCTTTTGGCTGCAACAGGTCATACATCGAAGACCATAGAATACAGAGGACATGTCGAGGTTCTCTGCATCAGATCTTTGATAGCAAATACCGACACCGCTTTCGGCGTGGAGTTCGGTAAAGGTGACACGGGACTTTATCTGACGGCCAACGAATTCAACCTGATGCTTGAGAGCCTCTATAACAAGGGATATATTCTGGTCGATCCTGAGAACATGATGTCTGCCACGGATCCGGGCTTTATTCTTGAACGTAATCTGACGGTTCCTGAGGGCAAGAAGCCGCTTATAATCATTATCGAGAATTTGAGCTATGATCCGACCGCATATGTTTGCGGCACATGCAGAAGGCTTGTCTTAAACGATGAAAAGCAGGTTTGCGGCGAGTATACGATAAAAGGCAAAGACGGAGCGGAAGATGCTGTTGTAAACAGGACTGCCGAAGCAATCGGAATTCTGGACATCTTCGTAAGCAATCATCAGGATTTTACCTTTGACGGTTCAAAGGGAATCATTTCCATCGGTGGACATGATTCATGCTTCGGTTATGTCGTAAGCCGTGAACAGATCAAAGACAGGAATGCTCAGCTTAATGCTGCCAATCTTCCCCAGGAAGAATACACAGATGAAGAGATCGAGAATAACCGTACTGCAGTGAAAAACATTGTTGAAGTACTCAAAGATACCGGCTGGAAGTTCGCTTCATGCACTTATGGTTATCTGCCTAATGCGAGGAAGACCGATCTTGCAGGTATTATGGATGATACTAACAAGTGGCTTGAACAGATCGGTTCACTGATACCGAACACTCACATGATCTCTTATCCGAGCGGAAACTACATTTACGGTACTGACGAGAAGGCTGTTTTCCTCAAGAACAACGGATTCAGGATTTTCTTTGGAGCCGGTCCCAAACCGTATCACATATACGGAGATAACTATCTGTATTTCGACAGAACGATAATCAGTCCTAACGCTATGAAGAATTATGACTTTTCGAGGTTGTTCGATAAAGACGAGATTTTGGATCCTATAAGAAAGAACAGGAAGCAATAAGCCAATATTAATATTGTGTTTCATTTTCATTTATTTGAAACATTAATTTTGTTTTTATAATATATTTAATATTAAGGTCTGCATGGTAATTTGGTGCAGCGTGATACGGAGGAAACCTGTTATGTCTAAAATCGATAGGCTTACCAATCTTACTGAGAATGAAGAGATTCTTTGGCAGGACAGAAGAAGATATCTGGGACTTCCGTTGTCATTTACCATATATTCTTTCAGCAAAAACAAGTTTTATCTTAAGACCGGAATCTTTAACATCAAATCTGAAGAGATCCTGCTTTACCGTGTTCTTGATATTACTTTCAAGCAGTCATTCGGACAGAAGATCTTCGGTGTCGGTTCGGTTGTACTCAATACGGCTGACAAGACAACGCCCGTTCTTGAGATCAAGAGCATCAAGACTCCGGACCGAGTCCGTAAAGCTTTGAGCACGCTCGTTGAGCAGCGCAGGGATGAGAAGCGTGTCGCCGGCAAGGAAATGTTTGGTGCCGCTGCTGCGTTTGACAATGTCGGCGATGCAGATTTTGATCTCGACGGAATTATCGATCACCAATAATTTGTTAACCCTGTAAGATAGCAGAGTGAGGAAGACAAAGTGGAAACTAGGATTGACAGACTTGGAAGCGTTAGAGAAGACAAACTGCGGCAGCTCACACAGTTGATTGCCGATTCTGAGTATATTGTTTTTCTTGGCGGTGCCGGTGTTTCTACTGAAAGCGGTATCCCCGATTTCAGAAGCGGTACTGGTATCTATAATTCCGACAGCGGAATGAAATACCGTCCGATTGACATCATTGCACATGATTTCTTCATGGAACATCCTGAAGATTTCTTCGACTTCTATAAGCGCAAGCTCATCTATCCTGATGCCAGACCGAATAAAGCCCATAAAGCTTTGGTAAGGCTTGAGAGGCAGGGAAAACTCAAAGCTATCATTACCCAGAACATTGATAATCTGCACCAGGAAGCCGGAAGCAAATGCGTTATCGAGCTTCATGGCTCTGTTTTCAGAAATTACTGCATGGAATGCGGTAAGAAGTATGATCTTGAATATGTAGTAGCTCAGGAAGGTGTGCCTCACTGCCAGAAATGCGGCGGAATGGTTAGGCCTGATATAGTCCTTTATGAAGAGAACCTTAACCATAAAGATGTTGATGATGCCATTAAAGCAGTCAAGAAGTGTGATCTTCTTATAATCGCAGGAACTTCTCTTACAGTTTATCCTGCTGCTACTTTTGCACAGTTCTTAAAGCATGACAGAATAGTAATCATTAATAAGAGTTCTACTTATATGGATCTCAAAGCTTTACTTACCATTCATGATAATGTCGGCGATGTCCTTGATATGTGTGTGCCTAAGCGTGTGAGCAGAGCAAAGTCAGCTTCATCCAAGTCAAAATCCAAGACGGGAACAAAAGCTAAGACCGCAAAAACTGCTGCTAAGGCTAAAACAGAGACAAAGACAGAAAGCAAACCAAAGACTGCAACTAAAGCTAAGACTGCAACAAAAGCTAAAGCTACTACAAAGACCTCTACAGGCAAGAGTGCTGCTAAGAAGACTCCGGCTAAGAAGACTTCACCCAAGAAGCCTTCTGCGTCTAAAACTGCAGGAAAAGTGAATGACGGCAAGTCCTAAGTTTTTTGAAGAAAAGAATCAGAAGATCGAAGAATCAATGATTAACTATGGGCGCAGAAGTTCTGTGCTCAGTTTTCTTCGTTTTGTTTTGTTTATCGCTGCCGTTGTAGTGTTGATTATCGCTGTTACAAATAAAAACACTTATCTGTTCTTTGTGTTTGCTGCTCTGGTTATAGCTTTTACAGTACTTTGCATCCTTCACGGTAAGATTACTGCGAAACTCAATTATTTTGAGGCTTTGTCAAATGTTAACTCCCGTTATATCGCAAGGATCAACGGTGATTTTGATCATTTATATGAGCTTATTTGCAGAGGATTGAAGAGAAGGGATGAGAAGGAGGATGCAAGAAGGGCTGCCAGCGGCAATGAGTATTACAATGGCGGACACGACTATTGCATGGATCTTGATCTTTTCGGTAAAAAGTCTCTTTTCTCATTGCTTAATGTATCAGAGACATCTTTTGGAAGAAGAGCTTTTGCGGGTGAGCTGCTGGGTCATGGCAGCAATATAAGATCAGCAAAAGATATCGCTGTGAGACAGGGAGCAGTTAAAGAATTTTCTGATAATCCCGATTTCCTTGAGCAATATCAGGCAACTGCATTGCTTGGTAACATGAAAAAGGATCCTAAGGCATTAATAGATTTTGCGTCAGATAAAAAGCCTGTTAAGAAAAACTTCATGGCTGTTTCTGTTTTATTGGTCTGTCTTTGGCTTATTCCTTTGTGTGCGGCTGTTTTCTTTTCGGCATATATTCGTGTTTGCGTTCTAGGAGTCCTTTTGGTCAATCTCTTGGCATGGGTTTCCGGAATTAAAGCAAATAAATACTACTTTACAGCAGCAGACGGTATGCCTTTGCAGGTAGCCACGATCCATAAACTGTATTCTCTGCTTGAAAGTTCCGGGCTTAAAGATGAGTATCTGAAATCGCTGATTTCAGGTAAAGACGGTAAGCAGGTTACCTCATCTTTATCTTCGCTTTCATTCATACTTTTCTTTGCGGGACTTCGCAGTCAGCCGCTTTTTGCATTCCTCATTAATTGCGTTTTCCCGTTGGATTACCTGATCTGTTTTTATATGGGTAAATGGGCTGACAGTTATGGCGAGAGCCTTTATCATTCGGTTTCCAATCTTGCCCAGATAGAATCTTTGATGTGCGCTTCTCAGATCTCGTTTATCAGCGGTGTCAGTTGTTTTCCAATTATAGAGAGCAGCGAGTCTGCTGATGAAAATGCATATTTTGTAGGCGAAGACATTACACATCCGCTGCTGCCGCCGGATTCTGCCGTAAGTAATTCCGTAACGATCAGATCGGATATAGCGCTTATAACCGGTTCTAACATGTCTGGTAAAACTACTCTTATCAGGACTGTGGGCGTTTGTTCTATCCTGGCTTACATGGGATCTAAGGTTCCTTGTCGTTCTTTATCGCTTGGACGGATGCGAATTATGTCTTCCATGAGAATAACTGATAATCTCGGTGAGGATATGAGTACTTTCAAGGCTGAACTTGTCCGCATATCAGAGATAATCAAATGCGCGAAAGAAGATACTACGGCACTTTTGTTCCTGATCGATGAGATATTCCGTGGAACTAATTCAGACGACCGTACGGAAGGCGCTTTGATCGTACTTAAGAATCTTTCATCTAAACGCATTTGCGGAATGATGACCACGCATGACTATGCGATGATCGATAAGACAGTTAATACCTATAAGAATATATGCTACTATCACTTTTCCGAGACATACACGGATACAGGCATTACTTTTGACTATAAACTTTCAGATGGTATCAGCAGAGAGTCGAATGCGAGGTACCTAATGAAGCTTGTTGGAATCGAATAAATCAATAAAATTATCAAAAAGCTTTAAAAAATTGAGTTTTTTATTGATATTAGTTCAATAATGAATTATGTTATTGGGTGTGAGGATGTTTTGGAAGGTGCTTTATGTTAGAAGAGTTAAATGGTTATAAATCCATTTTCCTTGATTATTCTGTTTTACTAGAGTATGCAGGTACTCCTGTTTTTGACGGCCTTCTGAGAGTCCTTGACTACGGCATGGATGTCTATGTCGACAAATCTTTCAAAGCACTCCATTATTGCATCTTACATATAAAGGATAAGAAGGACCTTAAAGCTGCCGCAGCAATGAAGAAGGTTTGCTCTTATCTTCTTGCCGAGAACAGACTCCATCTGATCAAGGAGATAGCGATCGACAAAGTCGCCATTAATATCAATGAGATTGCCGACGGCTGTTGTGTACTGACCACCAGAAATTCCATCTTCACCAAGAGGCTCTATGAGAAGATGCCTTACCTTGGCTGCGATATTGCTATCATTGCTAAGGGCGTACTCAACATTTTCGACTCCTTGGATTCCTTGTGCTTTGCGTTCCCTCAGCAGGAACCCAGCCGTCTCGCATATAATAGTTCATATATTGAGTCTTTTGGCAGTACCAGCATCTCCGATGTCGTCATTACCGATAAAGAGGTCAAATATGAGCTCGTTAAGCGTCTGAGCGGCGGTGCAGAAGGAATGGTCTTTACGACTAATCACGAAGGCACCATTGTTAAGATCTATCACAAGGGAATTATCACTCCACTCCGCTGGGCTAAATTGAAGAAGCTTACCGAACTCGGAATCTCGGGCAACGGTTTCTGCATTCCTAAGGAACTGGTTTATTTCCGTAATTCACCCGTCGGTTATACTATGACACTCGGTAAGGGAACTACGTTAGGTTCTGTTTTCGACGGCCCGGATGCCATGATCGAAGCTTTTCCTCAGTGGACTAGACTTGATGTGGTTAAGACTCTTCTGTCGCTTATAGAGAAGTATGTTTACCTTCATATGCATGATGTCATCGTTGGTGATATACAGCTTAAGAATGCGCTGATCGATACTTCTTCAGATGTTTACCTTATCGATATGGACAGCGTCCAGATCGGAAACCTGCCTTGTCCTGTTGGTACGGAGGAGTTTACCGACCAGAGACTTTGGGGAAGGGATTTCTCCAAGTTCTTAAGAGAACTCAGGGATGAGGACTATTCGATCGCAATGCTTGTATTCTCAGTTCTTTTCTGCGGCCTGCATCCTTATGCGACACGTAACGGCGCTGAGACTCTCAAGGAAGAGATTGTAAATTACAATTTCCCTTATAATTTCGATAATGAATCAGAGTTTATCCCGGTAGGCGGTTATGATCATATCTGGGAATACCTGACTGAAAGACTTCGTAAGATGCTCTATCAGACATTTAAGAACGGATGGTCTTTTGATACTCTTGAATGGCTTGATGCTGTCGTTAAATACAAGGAAGACCTTGAGAACTTTGCATTTGATGATCCCGAAGCTTATAAGTTGTTCCCGAAAGAGAACTATAAACAGGCTTCTGTGGATATAGAGGATGGAAGAGCAGCTTTGAAGCGTGAAGCTGATAAGCCCAAGCCTTCTGTTCAGCCTTCTGCAGCACCAGCGCCTGCAGCTCCTGCTCATTCAGAACCTTCAGAACCCGAGGTTTTCGGTAAGCCTATTTTCGCTGCTAAACCGGAAGAGACCCCGGCTGCTAATTCTCCTTTCGCGAAAAAGACATTTGCCAATGTTCCGACGGGCAGATACATACCTAAGGATCAGATTCGTGATGAGGATGAAGATAATGCAAAAAAGAAGAAGTTCTTCGGATTGTTCTGATAATTTTTTCACAATTAAGTATATAATTAAACTGGTTAGTTTGAGTTAATCGGAGGTCTTATTATGGGAGAAATGTTCAGTTCTGCGGATTTCGGTACAAGCACTAAGAGGAGACTTCCTATTTGCTTCGCTCTCGATACTTCCGGTTCAATGATGGGTAACCCGATCAAGCAGCTCAACATAGGATTGCAGAACTTCCTGGCTTCCATCAAGAATAATGATGACACCCGTTCTTCGACTGACATCGCCATAATCACATTCGGTTCTAAAGTCGACATCGTTATGCCTTTCGGTAAGATTGCCAAGGATAAGGGTGTTCCCGAGATTACCGCTTCAACGACTCTGACTCCTATCGGTGAGGGAATCCTTACTGCTTTGGAGCTTCTTAATGCACGTAAAGAAGGCTATAAGCAGATGGGTATCAAGTATTATCAGCCTTGGCTCGTCGTTATTACCGACGGTGCGCCTCAGGGTCCTAATGCCATGCAGAACATGGAACTTGCGATTAAGGCATGCAATGAACTCGAGGCTAACGATAAGCTTGTTATTTTCAATATCGGTGTTGGTTCCGGTGTTGATTTCGATATCTTAAAGCGTCTTTCAATAAAGCGTGAAGAGCCTATTTCCGTTAATTCGGCTGATTTCGCAAAACTGTTCGAATTCTTAGGTTCTTCTTCATCGTCCATCGTTTCTTCAGGAATGAGCGATGATGCTCTTTATCACATCAATACGGCACCCACTGGTGATGCCGTTGGTGTTGATGATTTCATGAAATTCATTAACGAGGACGACAATTAATGTATTCGGGAATTACTGTCGGCTGTGTCACAACCATAGGAAATAAGCACATCAGCAGGCAGGTTCCCTGTGAAGATGCTTCTTTTGCAATGCAGAAAAACGGTGTTTCCGTTGTCTGTATAGCTGACGGAGCAGGCGGTAAGAAATATACTCATGCAAGATTCGGGTCCGCTTGTGCCGTTGAGACCATTTCAAATATTTTAGCTGATCATTTTGACGCTCTGTACAGTGAGAACAGGGAAGCGGCCGTCAGATCTTATCTCATGGCCAAGATCAGAATAGAATTCGCAGACATAATTGCCGAGAAAGAGCTTGATACTTTAGATCAGCTGTCCTGCACGCTGCTTTTCGTTGCTGTTAAGGACCGTAGGATGATAATCGGACATCTTGGAGACGGTCTTGTTGTAAGGATTTCTCCGTCCGGACTTTCACCTTTTTCGATGCCTCAGAATGAGAAGGATGGTACTACATTCTTCATTACTGCAGGTCACGCTGCCGATTATATGAGGTTTATCAAGACTACCGTAGATGATTGTCATGCTGTCGCATTGATGACTGATGGTGTTCAGGACAATGTTTATGATGAAGATTCTGGTTTGGTTAAGCCTGTTGTAGCTAAGATGGTTGAGACCTTTTCCGAAGGCAGGGAGAAGGGTGAAACTGCCATCAAAGAGATATTAGAGAAATATATCGTCGGTTCCAGTAATGTCAGCGACGATTCCTCTTTCGGAGTTCTTTTGTTTGAGGGAACAAAAGCACCTGATGCTTCCGCTCTCGAGAGTAGTGCCGAGAAGTTCGGCACCTCAGACGAGAGCTTTATGAATGTGGCCAAGTCTATCAAAGACGACCTGATGAAGGCTTCCGAGATAATCAGTTCTGCTGCTTCCAAGAGTGAAGAGAAGACTGAAGATGAGAGTGATAAAAATGAGAACGAACCTGAACCGGAAAAGACCGAATCCGAGCCTTCGGCTCAAACTGCCGAAGCTGCTTCAGAACCGGCTAAGTTCAGTTTACCCACGTTAATACTCGGCATTGCCTGTATAATTGAACTGATAGTCATAGTTTTACTGTTGATCTTTTGATTAAGGAGGCCTTCATGAGCGAAGAAAGAAAATACGAAGTACTTCCCGGTGTGGAATTGCCTGATATGAAGGCAATTAATGCAGCTGCTTCTGATTTCACTTCATCCGGAGTCTCAGATATTCAGATTAAGACTCCCAGGCCGGTTTTCACATCAGAAGGCACTCCCGGCGATACTGCTACTGCAGCTGAGTTGGCAGCGCTTCAGTCGCTCGGCGATCAGGTCGCCGCAGATGAGGCACGTGCCGCTGCGGAAAGCAGAAGACGCATGGATTCTATCCTTGCATCAGCCGTTAAGCAGCCTGAATCTATTGTTGATCTTTTGAATTACAACAAGGACAAGGTTTCCGAAGAAGTTATCAAGCAGAAACAAGAAGAGCTTAAAAAGGCGGAAGAGCTTAAGGCTGCTGCGGAAAAGAAGGAACGTGAAAGAGAAGAAAGACGTCAGCTTCAGCAGCGTCTTCTTGAAGAAGCGCGTGAGCGTGCCGCGGCTATGAGAGAGGCTGAAAAGAGAGGCATCAAAGCCGATGAAACGCTTCTCGATAAGGCCGAAGAGAATGCCGAGCCTGAAAAAGAACCTGCTAATGAACCTATAAAGGAACCTGTAAAGGAACCCGTTATTGAGCCTGCGGAAGAGCCCGAGAAGTCTTTTGCTAATCCGGATAAGGTTTTCGAAGAACCTGTTGCTGAGGCGAAGAGCGTTTTCAAGGCAATAGCTGAAAATGAGAATGAGTCTGAAAAGGTTGTTGAAGCACCTGCAGCCAAGCCTGTTAAAGAACCTGAGACAAAACCTGAACCTTCTGTTGCCAGGAAGCCTTTGTTAGAACCTGAGGAGCCGGTTAAGCCTTCAATTGCTTCTGTTGAAGAAACCTTTGATGATTTCAGCGAGTTTCTTGACGGCAATAAATGATATTTTGATATCTTTAGAAAACCTGTTGACTAATGCGAAAGGTATGATAAAATAATCTGCGTTGCGCTAACGCACCTCTAGCTCAGATGGTAGAGCAACTGACTCTTAATCAGTGGGCCCAGGGTTCGAGTCCCTGGAGGTGCACCAAAGTAAACCGTGAACTTCAGTTCACGGTTTTTTGTTCTCGTTTTATTGTTTCAGTTTTGGAAATAGCCCGTCATATCAACTGTGCTGAAGTCTTCTGTAAGAGGAAGAGTGATCTGGCGGTTTTCTTTTGCCGACTTGTAAATGCCCATCATGGTATCAACTGAAGAGTAACCAGCATAAGCGTCAGCGATCGGCTGCGTATCATTATTTATAGCATTGTAAAGGTCTTTGTATATGCCCATGTGAGGGTTGAGTGCGCACTTATATGAGAACATTCCGCCTTCTTTAAACTGTCTGCGGATGTATTTTCCATTGAGTTTATGAGTCTTGCCGTTCTCATCCAAAGAAAAGATCGATATGTGAGGCTTATTAGAGTCGATGCCCATTGATATCATTCCTTTTTCGCAGAAGACCGTAAAATCAGCCATGTGCTTGGAAGGGAAGGTGGCAGTTGTTCCTTCGACAGAGGCAAGGGATCCGTTCTCGAGCCTTAAAATGGCCATTCCGAGATCCTCAGCCTCGATCTTGCGCAGTCTCTGTGAGATCATGGCTTCCACGCTGACAGGTTCTGAACCCATGAGCCAAACGAGGAGATCTATCGCGTGGATTGTTTGGTTCATCAAAGCACCGCCGTCGCTCTTCCAGGTTCCGCGCCATGCGGCACTTCCATAGTAGGACTCGTCATGCCCCCAACGGACATTGATATTTCCGTGAGTAACTTTACCGTACACACCTTTGGCGATATCATCGCGGACTAAACTGACAATAGGGAAGTATCTGTAGATGTGACCCATTGCAACTTTACAGCCGGTTTTCTGAGCAAGGTTATATATGTCACGCGCTTCAAAAGCGGACATGGTCATAGGTTTTTCGAGAAGAAGGTTACTGCCGTGCTCCATTGCATAAGAAGCTATCTGAAAATGGAGTCCTGAAGGAACGGTTACAGATGTTATATCAGGCTTGACCTTGTCTATTGCCTCTTTGTAATCGAAATAGACAGGAGTATTTGCAAAACCGTTTACGGAAGACAGGAGACGCTTTGCCGAATCGGCGTTGGTGTCAACTACCGCGGCGAGCTTAAGCCCTTTGAGCTTGGAGATGGCTTTGAGATGCTTGACCGCAACACGTCCGCATCCGATGATTATTACTGATAAAGGCTTGATGGAATCTGCCATTTTATCCTCCGGCTCTACTTTTTCGCACACAATAGTTTAGCACTTTGGAGCATGTTTGGGGTATTCTTATTTATATAAGCAGCTGTGGGGTGGCGATAATGAACATATTGGATATTATTCTTGAGAAAAGATACGGCAGGGAACTGACGGACGAGCAGATAGCTTTTTTCGTTAAGGGGGTGACCGACGGCTCTATCCCTGATTATCAGATATCACCGCTTCTTATGGCTATCGTTTTGAACGGTATGTCTGAACGGGAGATGACCACTCTTACTCTTGAGATGGCCAAATCAGGTGACGTAAATGATCTCTCGTATCTTGAAGGCATCCCTGTTGATAAGCACAGTACCGGCGGCGTAGGCGATAAGATCACTCCGTTGCTTTTACCTCTTTTGGCAACATATGACATCCAGAGCGTTAAGCTCAGCGGCAGGGGGTTAGGTTATACCGGCGGTACGGTCGATAAGTTTGAATCGATCGTGGGTTTTGACTGTGAGATTGCAAGGAACAGATTCCCTGAGCTGATTAAGAAGAACGGCATGGTCATATCGGGGCAGACTCCGGATCTTGCACCTGCTGATAAGATCCTTTATTCGCTCAGAGACGTAACCGGAACGGTCGATTCCATTCCGCTCATTGCTTCAAGCATTATGAGCAAAAAGATAGCAGGAGGCGCCAAGGCTCTTGTTTTGGACGTTACATGCGGTTTCGGCGCGTTTATGAAAGAAGAGAGCCGTGCAAGAGAACTTTCTGCTGCCATGATAAGGATCGGTGAGGGCGCAGGCATTAAGACCCGTGCCGTGATCACTGATATGGACCAGCCTTTGGGCAACAGGATAGGCAATACCCTGGAAATGCAGGAAGTTTATGATACTCTTTGCGGAAACGGGCAGAAAGACGTAGAAGCGGTTGTCGTAGAATTGGCGTTTCAGCTTGTCAGGCTTGCGGGAAAGGGATTGGATCTTGATGACAGGGAGCTTCGCGAAGATTTGTTAAAGAGACTTACCGACGGCAGGGCCCTTGAAGAATACAGAAAGCTCATCAGATCACAGGGCGGCGTGATCAATGAAGATGGAATGCCTCAGTATGTTGATTATCCGTTTGATGCAATGCATGTCAACGCTCCTGAAGAAGGATACATAACCAATGTACGCGCAAATCTGATTGGGCGCGCTTCATGCAAGATGGGTGCTGGAAGATTTGAGAAGAGTGACAAGATAGACTTTGGCGCAGGTATCATCCTGTGTGCGAAAAAGGGTGATAAGGTCAAGAGGGGAGATGTTCTTTGCGCACTTTGCAAAGGTGAGAATTCAGAGCTGTCTGACGAACGACTTTACGCAGCATTTGATCTTGCAAGCTCCGCGTTTGAGATAGGACCTAATCCTCCAAAAGACCGCGATCCCATAATTGCGGTATTGCCTAAAAAGCCTTTTGGTGTAAAATAAGAACAAATGTTTTTATAAGGAGTAATCAATGCCGGAGAAGAATACCCAGAGAATTATCGGAATAGACCCCGGGTACGCCATTACCGGCTATGGAATAATCGATAAATGCGGCAACAAGTTTTCTGTTGTTGACTATGGCGTTATTGAGACCAAACCCAAGACCGATTTCCCTGTAAGGCTTTTGGCTATAAATGAGAAGATCAAGTTCCTTCTAGATCAGTTTAAGCCTGACTATATGTCGATCGAAGAGCTTTTTATGGGTAAGAACCATACGACCGTCATTGGTACTGCTCAGGCCAGAGGAGCGGTTCTTGTAGAGGCAGCCAGAGCCGGAATTGAAGTCTTTGAGTTTACTCCCGGGCAGGTTAAGCTTGCCATTACCGGTTATGGTGTGGCTGAGAAGAAGCAGGTCCAGCTCATGACCAAATCTATTCTTGGACTTAAGGAAATACCCAAGCCGGATGATGCTGCCGATGCGCTTGCTTTGGCGATCTGTCTTGCAAATACGGGTGTTAATTTCGCGGGTAAGGCGGTATCCGGATATCAGTATGGTCGTTACGGTTATTCAAGGCGTAACGAATTCGGTTGAAAACAGGTTTTATGAGATAATATCTTCCGGAGGAAGAATACATGTACGCTTATATAAGAGGAAAGATCATATCCAGAAACGATACCCAGATGGTAATCGACAATAACGGTATCGGTTATCTTATAAACTGCCCGTTTGCGATTTCTTCTACGCTGGGCGCCAATGGCGATGAAGTTACCGTTTATCTTTATCAGAGTGTCAGGGAAGATGATATTTCGCTTTACGGTTTTGCCTCAGCTGATCAGAAGGATATCTTCCTGAAGCTGATCACAGTTTCAGGAATCGGTCCCAAGGTTGCACATAATATCTGTTCCACGCTTACTCCGGAGCAGATTGCTCTAGCCGTTATGGGTAATAATGTAACTATTCTTTCAAGCGTAAAGGGCCTCGGCAAGAAGAGCGCAGAGAAGATCATCGTCGAACTCAGGGATAAGCTTAAAGGCCAGACTAAGAGCAGCAGTTCTTCCGCAGCGGTCATTCCCGCCGCATCTTCAGGTTCGGCAGTCGCTTCTGCGATGGGGTCAGTTGCTGACGATGCAATCGGCGCTTTAATGGTACTTGATTACAGGGAGCAGGAGGCTGCTGAAGCTGTAGCTGCTGCGTATGAGGAAGGGATATCTCTTGAGGCTCTTATCAAGAAAGCTCTTAAGATTGCATCCGGGAGTAAGTTCTCATGATGGATAATTACGGTTATGAGGCAGAGGAAGACCGCATCATTGGAAGGGTTAAGCAGCCTTCTGATGTCGATGAGAAGACGTTAAGGCCTTTAAGGCTTGAAGACTATTCCGGTCAGGAGAAGATAAAGAAGAACTTAAAGATATTCATTGAAGCTGCCAAGAAGCGCGGTGAATCCTTGGATCATGTCCTGCTTTATGGTCCTCCGGGACTCGGAAAGACTACTCTTGCCGGCATCATTGCCAATGAGATGGGCGTTGGAATGCATATTACGACGGGTCCTTCGATCGAGAAAGCAGGCGATCTTGCTGCTTTGCTTACCAACATCGAAGAGAATGAAGTCCTTTTCATCGACGAGATTCACAGATTAAACAGAAATGTAGAAGAGATCCTTTATCCCGCGATGGAGGATTTCAAACTTGACCTCATGATTGGCAAGGGTCCTGCTGCTAGATCCATGAGACTTGATCTGCCTCATTTTACGCTTATCGGTGCCACAACAAGGGCAGGAATGATCTCTTCACCTTTAAGAGACCGTTTCGGCATGATACATCACCTTGAGCTTTATGAGACACCCGATCTCATGCAGATACTTAAGCGTGACGCAGGACTTCTGGGCATCAATATCAGTGAAGACGGACTTCAGAACATTGCATCAAGATCAAGAGGAACTCCGAGAATAGCCATCAGACTTCTCAAGAGAATGCGCGATTTCGCAATGTACATGGAAAAGGACATAATTGACAAAGAGGTATCTGATTTCGGCCTTAAGCAGCTCGACATCGATGAGATCGGTCTTGATAACATTGACCGCAAGATGCTTATGACAATTGCCGATGTTTTCGCAGGCGGTCCCGTAGGACTTGATACGCTTGCTGCTACCACAGGTGAGGATCAGGTCACCATAGAGGACGTTTATGAGCCATTCCTTCTTCAGAATGGATTCATTCAGAAGACATCAAGAGGAAGAATGCTTACTATGAGAGCTTTCAGGCACTTGGGCATGACGCCTCCGCCGTCTTTTATTCCCGGCGGTAAATCCGCTCAGGCTAATGCTTCCGGTCAACAGTATCAGAATATTTCCATTGAAGACTGGCAGAATACCAACGGAGAAGAGGAATAATGGAAGGATTTCCCGATACTCTGGAGATACCTTCTTTAGATCCTGCGGATTGCGGCAGGCTTTTGCTTCATTGCTGCTGCGGTCCCTGTTCAATGTATCCGTTAAAGCTTTTGACCACACAGGGCATTGAACCTGACTGTTTTTGGTTTAATCCGAATATTCATCCGCAGTTTGAGTGGGAAAGACGCAGGGATAACCTTCAGAAAGCTTGTGATTCCTACGGCTTGAAACTGATCAAAGAAGGAGAAGCCTGCGAAGAGGAATACTGGAGATCCAAAGAATACCTTGAAAAGTACAATTCCCGCTGTGAGATGTGTTACGACAAGCGTATGGAAGAGACTGCGAAGTACTGCGCAGATCACGGATATGATTCTTTCTGCACTACGCTTCTGGTAAGTCCTTACCAACAGCATGACAGGATTTCGGAAATATCGCGCGAGAAGGCTTCAAGATATGGGGTTAAATTCTATTATCTTGATTTCAGACCGGGATTCTATTTTGGCCAGAGACTTGCCAAAGAAATAGGACTTTACAGGCAAAAGTACTGCGGCTGCTGCTTTTCTTTGGATGAATCGGAATTCAAGGATAAGATTATAAAGAGCTTTGATTCTTAAGATAATTGTTCTTCAGGCTCTTTTGAATCAACAAGAACAGAGTAGTAGTTCTCGTAAATGACCATACCGGGTTTGGCTCCCGGTATTTTCTTTACATGGGAAACCGGGCAGTAATCAACTTCTGCTTTCAGTTTGCCGGCACGGGATCCTTCAGCAGCGTTGTGTTCCTCGAGGATAATGCTTTTCGAGAAGAAGGCGGCAAGGGAGGCTGCTTCAAGTATTGAAGAGTCGGAAGGCATGTCTTCATCCTGAAAAGGTCTTAAGATTACGTGCGTACCGGGTAATCCTTTAACGTGGAACCACCAGTCCGTTTTGCGTGAGGCTACGGTAAAAGTAAGCTTGTCGTTCTGGATGTTGCTTCTGCCGCAGATGATCTCGTGTCCGTCTGAAGACTTATATCTGCGGAAGGGCAGGGCCTTTTCGTTGTTCTTGGTGCTTTTTCCGGACTTTTTAGCATTTGCGCGTTTTGCCGCTTCGCGAAGGGCTCTGGAAGATGCTTTGCCGGATTTTGCTATTCCGACCATCTTGTTGGGATCGCCTGATGAGTGCTCTTTGGAGACGCGTCTGGTTGAATGAGACCCGTTAACTTCGGCTTTGATCTCTTCATTGATTGCGTCAAGATCTTCCTGCGTGGTTGCAGCTTCTATGGCCGTTTTGACGGATCTTAAGTAATCGATGGCAAGGTTGTCTTCCTTTATGTATTCTTCGGACATTTCGGCCTTGCGTTTAGCTTTGCGGAATCTTTTATAGTATTCCTGGGCATTACCGGATGCGTCCAATGAAGGATCTAAGCTGATGGAAATGACTGAAGGAGGGTCTGTTGTATAGTCATCAGTATTGAGAATAGTATCCTGAGGCTTGATCAGGTATTTATATGTAAGTATCACATCGCCGCAGTGCTTGTATTTGTCGGCTTTTGCACCTTCGGCGCTGTCTGCTTCATGAACTTCTTTTTTCTTGATGACTTTAGACAGAGCGCTGTCTATAATCTGTCTCAATCTGTGTTTTCCGGAATCGAGATCCATTTCAGAGAATTTGGCATCGTAATACAGACTTATGGCATCTGAAATCGTATCCATTTCCTTATGACTGCTGTATCCCGACAGTTCCATGGGAGAGAATTCAGCGGGTATCCTGCATTCATCGAAATAGACTCTAGGGGTATAAGATCCGTCGGTTATCTCGGTCAAAAAGGCCTCGAGCCTGATGCGCAGCCTGGTTTGTGCAGAATCATCAAGAAGCTGGAGCGTTTTACGCTCATCAACATCAGACTGAAGACAGAGCTGTCTGGAAAGGATTGGAGACAGACCTTTGATCGAATTGATGAGAGCCTTGCCTATAGGGCGGGAACGTTCTTCGTCGATGAGCGGAATGTCTCCGTTTTTGACTATTTTCAAAGCTTCATCAGCGGACAGCTTATTCTGTGCGGGCGGATAACTGTAGATTCTGGCAGGCATGACTTCACGAAGTTTGGATACGTCAAAATCAACGTGAATTGAAGAATCAAGTATCTTACCGCTGCCGTTAACCAAGATTATATTCGAAAAGCGGCCCATTAGCTCAACGATGAGCCTGTAATCTTTGATATCGCGTAATTCATCTGTGTTTGTGCAGTTGAATTCGATAACGCGCTCATAGCCCGGATCCGTAACAGAAGTTATACGGGCTCCTGCGAGGTATTTGCGAAGGAGCATGCAAAAAGAGGGCGGAAGGGCAGGATTATCCTTAACATCCTCGGTGAGCATGACTCTGGGCAGACTGGGGTCAGCACAGATGAGGAGCTTTCTGATCCCGCTTTGAGTTCTGATGTGAAGAACGACAGAATGCCTGTCAGGCATAAAGATCTTGTCGATCCTGGAGCCTGACAGCTTATTGTTCAGGTCATCTGCTAGAAGCTGGCAGGTAATTCCGTCGAGAGGCAAAGTTTTATACCTCGGTTACGGTGTTGTCCGTATCATCTGACGACTTTGACTTGTTGAATACTAGTTTAAGGATCCAAACTACGACAGCTACAAGAAGCTCGATTCCAAGAATTTTGAAGAATCCGCTGAAATCGTTCCAGGACAGCAAGAGATCAATGCCGACAATTACGAGTATCGCAGCGATAAAGATGATAGGCATTGACATGCGTCTCATTATCGAAGTTGAGACAAGTTTCTCGAGAAAACTCTGATTCTGGACGGGCTGAGTCTTGCGTGAAGACCTGCCACGGCCGGAAGAAGCCTGCCTGCCGTTTCCGGAAGGTCTTCTGGATGTAGATGTTTTCCTTGATCCTGTTGCCATTTCTATCAACCGATATTCTCTTTTTCTTTGAGGAGTTTCTTGATCTTCTCGGTAGGATTGATGAGGTTGGACAATGAAGCGTCGTGGTTAATGGCATCGATAAGGAGAGCAACGAACTTGCAGAGATTAACGTCTGCAAACCAGGGAGCCTGAAGTAGCTCAGGACGTCTGTAGATGAGGTTTGTTGCGAAGACCTTTGTGATGATGCCTTCCTCATATGCTTTGTTGAATTTGTCGATACCTTCCGTGAAAAGACCAAAAGTAACAGCGCAGAGAACTCTGTTAGCGCCTCTCTGCTTCATTTCGCGGGCGATATCGAGGATAGAGTCACCGGAGGAGATCATGTCATCGATGATGAGAATGTCGCAGCCTTCAACGGAGTCACCGAGGAACTCGTGTGCAACGATGGGGTTACGGCCATTAACAACGGTTGTGTAATCTCTTCTCTTATAGAATGTTCCGAGAGGCACTCCGAGGATGGAAGCATAGTACATAGCTCTGGAGATACCGCCTTCATCAGGGGAGATGATCATGAACTTGCCGTTGGAGAAGTTGAGATCGGGGATCTGACGGTACATTTCCTTGATGATCTGATATGTGGTAGGGAGGCTCTCAAAGCCTGCAAGTGGGATTGCGTTTGCTACTCGCTCATCGTGTGCGTCGAATGTGATGATGTTTGCAACGCCGAGTTCGTAGAGCTCTTCGAGAGCGAAAGCGCAGTCCAAAGACTCTCTTGCGTTTCTCTTGTGCTGACGGCCTTCATAAAGATAAGGCATGATGACGTTGATGCGTCTTGATTTACCTGAGCAGGCGAGGATGACTCGTTTCAGATCCTGATAGTGATCGTCAGGACTCATTCTGTTGTCCTGGCCAAACATCTTATAAGTGCAAGAGCAGTTCATAACATCGCTGATGAGGTAAAGGTCATGACCTCTGACTGTATTCTTAACAACGGCCTTACCTTCGCCGGATGAGAATCTCGCATTTTCAAGCGGGATCGTATAGTCTTCTCTGAAGAATCCGGGATAAGTGTTGACGAATTGCTCCTTCTGATACTCAGAACGTCTCTTGTGCAGATAGAAGTTGACCTTTTCGGTGAACTCTTCGCTGCCTCTGAGCGCTAAGAGGCCGATAGGACCAACCGGCGCCATCGGGTTGTCACCGTATTGATCGTAACGTGAATAAGCTCTTTCATCGGATGCTGAGGTCATAATGTGCAGCCTGCCTTTCTTATATTGCTGTTACTTTAATCTTCTTTAAACTCAAGAAGGTCACCTATTCTCATCTGGCTGGCGAGGTCGGTAAGTCTTGAGGTTGAGTTAATGAGGTCATATATCGATTCATCGAGGTTAAGTGCATCGATGATCCTTGCGACATAAGGGATCATATTAGCGTCTATGTACCATTCGCGATCGAGCAGTTCAGGGGTTCTGTAGATCAGATTGGTGCAGCATACGGCCTTGAAAATGCCTTTCGCGTAGGCTTCGTCAAAAACATTGAGTCCGTTGGTGAATAATCCGTACGGTGCAAGGCAATAGATATTGGCGGCGCCATAACATTTGAGCTTTTCGGCTGTGCTGAGCATGGTGTTGCCGGAATTGATCATGTCATCGATAAGAAGAATATCTTTGCCTTCAACGCTGTCGCCAAGGTATTTAAACTGCTTGATCGGGTGCTCGCCGTTGATCTTGATCGTATAATCTCTGTCACGATAGAAGATGCCCAAAGGCAGATTAAGGTGAGAAGAGTAAAAAATGGCCCTCGAGACACCTGTCTCGTCAGGGCTGACAACGATCGTACTGTCTTTATCCAGTTTGAGAGAATCAAATCTGTTGAGAAGGGAAGCGGTCATCTTAAACTGGCATCTGGGGTACTCGATGCTCATGAGAGGAACCGCATTCTCGATCCTGCCGTCATGAGGGTCAAAGACTATAAGGTTTGAAATGCCGAGTTCAAACAATTTCTGGAGCATTTCGGCACAATCCCAGGATTCGCGGTGTGAATCGAGCTTCTCGCGCCTTCCTTCGTAAACAAAAGGCATGATAACGTTGATTCTCTTGGCTTTGCCCTTAAGAACAGTGATAATTCTCAAAAGATCCCTGTAATGGTCGTCAGGGCTGATCACATGATCGCCTTCAACGAGATCATAGCTGTAGCTGTGGGCGAGAACATCTGTAATTATGTACATATCATGACCGCGGACGCTTTCAAGCATGGAAAAGGTGCCTTCGCCGTTGTCATATCTGTTGAGAATTGAATCGATAATATAATCAGATCTGCAATAACCGGGGCTGTTTACAAAGGAATTGCTCATTTTCTCGACGCGCACAGACCTTTTCTCGAAAAGAACGTCTGAAACGCTCTTGACGAATTCTTTATTAGCGGTGTGAGAAATTATACCAATCGGTCCGAAAGGGGGCATTGAAGAATGATCGTAACCTGAACTGACATACAGATCGCTCATCGCAGACCATAACCCTCCTTGTTAATACTTTAAATATTATAAGAAACTTCAGGTAATTCAAATAAGATTAATGTGAATTTTTGCACGAAAAGAAAAAGAAAAGTTGTATCTATTTTTGTTATTGCTAAATAGAGTTTGTAATTGCTATATGAGAATTGCCATGTTCAACATGAAAAAGCCCCGTGGCTTAGTACCACGGGGCCTGAATTTGTAAAATTTATTTTGTAACTTTGATCTTAAAGGTAACAGTCTTTTCTTGGGCTTCGTATCCGTAATTCATGTTATCGCTGATACTGACTTTAACCCTAACGCTGTAAGTCTTCTTCTTTAAGCCTTTTTTCTTTATCGTTATCTTTCCGGTATCAGGATTAACGCTGATAGCTTTATCGCCGCTCTCCTTGGTAAAAATGAATTTACCGGTGCTGCCGGACGTGCTCACACCGGCAATTGCCTTGGACACAGCGAGGGTTTGGGCCTTTTTCTTAAGTTTTTTGTAGCTGACCTTAGCAGTATTGCCTTTGACAGCTGATAAATCTGCAGGTAACTTCTCTAAAGAATATGGCAAGAATAACTCTGCTATTTTTTGATATTTATAATAGGCAATCAGTTTAATAACATAACCGTTCTTGGAAATAAATCCGCGATTGATACTTGTACTGAGATAAGCATTCATATCAAATGAGTTTGATTTGATTTCGCAATTAATCTCATTACCGTTATTATCCATGACCTGAATGCCGTAGGATGCAGCTTTGGGGACTTTTGTCCATTTAATAACGCCGCTATTAATTGAAATGTCGTCATAGTCAAAATCATAATACTTGATAGGAGTTGCCTTTGATTTGTATTTATAGGTTTTAGACCATTGATCAACAGGCTTGCCGGAAGCAGTCATACCTATGATCTTTATGGTGTATTTATTGGAAGAAGCTTTGGTTAATATGCCGCTTTCAATTGACCAATTGATTGAATATGGCAAATTGAATTTCCAATAACCGCCCTCAGTACTGGAGCATTCAATGCCATTTATATAAAGAACATAATACATGGCACTTTTATGCGCTTTCCATTTCAAAAGGCCTTTTTTATTAATTGAAGCATTTTTTACCTTGGCAAGCTTCGATGCAACAGCATTCGAAGCGTAAGTATACGTATAGCTTCCTTTTGCGATAGGTGAATAATCACCATCTAACGCGGTTATATCGATCTTGTAAGCAGATTTTTTGCTGATGGCACAGTTTCTGATAAATTGATCGATCTGATTGTTGATGTTATCTGTAGAAAGACCATTTCCGTAATAAATGCAATTTCCGTAAGCGGCAACAAAATATATTTCTGCACGGTCATAACTATCCCAAGTGAGCTTACCGTTCTCATCGATTTTGATACCGGTTATTGTTCCGGTGTTAACGTGTAAGTTCTTAGGCTTACTTGAAGCTGAAGCATCGGGTTTCTTAGGAGTTTCAGCTTCCTTAGGTGTTTCAGATTCCTTCGGAGCTTCAGATTCCTTCGGAGCTTCGGTTTCTTTAGGTGATTCAGACTCCTTCGGAGCCTCAGGTTCCTTCGATGTTTCTGGTTCCTTCTGTTTTTCGGGCTCAGCTTCGCTGGTAACTTCAGGAACATCTGTTTCTGTTTCGTCGGCTAAAATCGTAAGACCGGTTGCCGGAGACAGACTTAGACCAACAGCTAATGCCATAATAAGTGAACTGATTTTTTTGGAAAACTGTTTCATATTTTTCCTCCGCCGAATTAATGCAACATAATGTTGCCGGATCTAAAAAGCGAATTCCGTCGTCTTTAAATCTTAAAGATATTTTACCACGATGTGTTTCAGTTGACACAGATGATGTCTGAAATGGAGGTTTTAAGGTCAGATATACCTTTCTTGTCTTTTGAAGAAACGGCGAAGACCATTGAATCATCAGCGAAATCAAAGAACTCGGATAAATAACCGAGCTGCTTTTTGATCTCTGCGTTTGAAAGCTTATCGCATTTTGTGAAAACGATGATGTAGGGAATACCTGAATCATTAAGAAAATTCAGCATCCCGATATCTTCTTCGGAAGGAGTTCTTCTGATATCCATTAGGAAAAGAACAAGAGATATCTTTCTTCCACATCTGAAGTAATTGTCGCAAAGATCGGAAAATTTGGCGGTTATTGCTTTTGAGGCCGCCGAATATCCATATCCGGGAAGATCGGCTACCAAAGCCTTTCCGTCAAGGTCAAAGTATATGATCTCTCTGGTTTTTCCGGGCTTTCCGGATACTCTTGCCAGTTTATTGTTGCCGGCCAATGCATTGATGAGAGAGGATTTGCCGGCATTTGATCTTCCGGAAATAACGATTTCAGGGCAGCCTTCACCAGGCAGATTTTTAACGTCTGCACAGGTTATCTTGTATTTCATGTTGTTGAAGTTAATGTTCATAGCGTTCATATGAGTGTTCAAATTGTCGGTTTTTGTCGGTTTTTGTCGGTTTTTTGACGCTGATTTCCAGCGGTGCAGCCATTAAAATCAAATCATGACAGATTTTAACAGAATACAAACTATTATTCCAAGTTTTAGGGCAGGGATTACCGTTCGTGAATTGGCAGAACGCTTTCACAGAAGACCTCTCATGGTTCCTGCGGCTATGCTTTTCGCATGTTGTTGTTTTACCTGCATAACTGTATCTCTAATTCCTTTCCTGACAGTTGCTGCTTTGACTGTCATTGGAAGTATTTTTGTTATCCGTAAACGTTATTTTTCTTTTCTGTGCGGACTTTTGTTATCGTTACTGCTGACGGCTTCTTGCAGTCTTAGGATCTTGTCCGCTCTGGGAGCTGAAATGCCCTATTCCACAGACGGTTCTTACAGCGGTATCGTCATATCATGTGAACGGAAACTGTCGGGAACAGAGCGTATTACGGCTAAGATTGGCGGTGTTTATGCTGAACTCCGTTTTGATGATGGTCTTGAGAAGACTGATATTACCCCCGGTGCATCTTTTACGGCCACGGGCAAATTCAAAGAACCTGTTTCTGCAGGTAATCCCGGGGAGTTTGATTATCAGGAATACCTGAAGAGCAAAGGTATCAGGTACTTGTTCTATGCGGATTCGATTGCTATAACTGATGGACCGTCGAAGACAATAAAGAAGTTTCTGTCATTCCCGGAATTTTGTTTTAAGATTCGCAAGTCTCTGTTTGACAGGTTTACTTACGGCAGAAATGACGAAGATAAGGGTTTGTTGGCTGCCGTGTGCCTTGGCGATACTTCTTTGGCGGATGACAGTATTAGCAGAGATTTCAAGATGGCGGGATGTTCTCATCTTTTGGCTGTGTCCGGAACTCATTTTGCCGGTTTTCTTATAGTATTACCTTATGTTCTTGCAGCGATTTGTCCTGACAGGAGAAAATCATCGGTAATCTATACCTTTTTTGCATTTCTGACAGCCTGCATCACCGGATGGAGTGAATCGGTTACAAGATCGGCGATTATGTCGTCCTGTGCTTTTACAGGGAAGGATTCTGTTTCTGCCATGTCGGCTGCGGCGATGGTAATGCTTGCAGCCGATCCTTTCTGCTCATGCAGGACAGGGTTTCTGTTAAGTTTCTCGGCATGCATTTCCATAAAGCTTTTATCCGGACGGATAAGAGAAATACTATCTTTTATCAAGAGTAAAAAGACGGTTGTCTTGGCCTTGAGTGCACAAATAGCCGCTTTAACAGGAATAATGCCGTTTACAGGCAGTGCTCAGAGAAGTATTGGACCTGTGCAGTTCATTGCTCAGGCTTTAGGCAGCCTTCTTGCGAAGAATGCCTGCATGATGTTTGTTCCCGGACTGATATTGTCTTTGGTATTGCCTAAGCAGGCAGCTTTAGCGGTTTCTGCTCCGTCAAGCTTTTTTCTCGTGCTCCTTAAAAATGTCGTCATTACAGGTGCCGATTATTCTCTTAAAACAGCGGGGAAGCCCGCGGGAATGCTGGTTATCTTATGTTTATGGCTGTTTCTTGTTGTCAGACTGTTGCCGCGGTTTGCTTTCAAAACAGTACTGAATAAGGCCTGTTATTGTCTGATGGCTGTCTGTTTGGGATTAGTGTTGGCAGATATAGTGAAGCCGGTTAAAGCCGAGATCATTTTTGCCGATGTTGGGCAGGGAGACTGCTGTCTGATAATAGCAGATAATAAAACTTGCTTAATTGACGCCGGAACATATGAGAAAGGGGTTTCAAATGTATCGAATCTGCTGGATTACTACGGAATAGATTCGGTTGACGTAGCCTTCATGACTCATTGGGATCAGGATCATGCGGGCGGTATTGCCGCACTCAATCAATCCGGACGAATCAAAAAGATTTATACAGGTTTTACCGGAATTGACGAAGATACTGATGCTTTCGAGAAATCACTTGTTTACCGAAAATGCGATCCGTCTGCTTTTCGAAGTTCAATTAACATGACAAGGACAGGGGATGTTTTCGATTTGTCTGACAACGTAAGCCTTAAGGTAATATATCCCGAAGAATGCAAGACCGGAGGCAATCCTGGCAGTCTTGTTATTATTCTTGACTGTTGTGGTAAAGAGATACTCTTTACTGGTGATATAGGACTTGAGACAGAAGATCTGTTGGTTTCAGAGGGCATTATTCACGATATCGATATCCTCAAGGTGTCACATCACGGCTCGAAATACGCCAGCGGAAGCGCATTCCTTAATGAGGCAAAGCCTGAGCTCTCAGTCATTTCTGCAGGCAGGAACAACATTTACGGTCATCCTTCACCCGCAACACTCAGCCGACTGAATGAATCCGGCAGTAAGGTCTACAGGGTTGATTTAGAAGGCGCAGTTATAATGGAATTCTACTGATTACCTGGATGTATAAAGCTTCAGCATGAAAAAGAATGCGAAGAACATCATTATGACAACGAGCGGATAAGGAGCTGTCTTAATTGCTTTGAAGGCTTTTTTGCCGGCAAGGCCGGTCTTTTTGCCGATCAGCCTTATTGCTTTGCCCAGAAGCATTGCAATAAGAGGCAGTACAGGGAAGAAGTAGTGTCCCTGTATTCCCAATATCTCTGAAGAGCCTACCGGAGTCCAGCTCAGAAGCATTGCCGGGGTTGTAAGAAGTGCGATAAACACGACAGAAAGCATTACGATAACATCTTTGGCCTTCAGAACATCCGTTGCTTTAACGGTTGAAGCAATGATTATCAGAAGAATAAGCATAATTACAGTGAAAGCAAAAGGGATTGTGTTTTCGCCCCAGCAAAGCTTGGAACCGAACAGGTCGGAGAGCATATCACCGGCAAATCTTGCGTATGACCTGACAGTCATTCCCAGATAAGACACGGGATTCTGCAGTGCAAACGATGCTGTCATATATCCGTTGCCTTCGCTTCCCAATTGGAAAAGAGCATCGCGGGGAAGGAGCATGTCAAAGATATATACGGATAACAAACCGCATATGAGGGGAATGATCTTTACGAAGACCTTCAGGCCTTTCTTTGCCTTCGGAATTATGAAGATCAAAGGGAGGAGAATAAGATATCCGCCGCCTTTGACAGCTCCCAGGATGAAAGCCCATACAGAAACGAATGCCAAATATTTCTTATTCTCAGGATCCGATCTGAGAAGAAGGACGGACGAAATAAAGTTGAGCGTAGTGATTATAACCATCGGGTCGTACGAGAAAGCGCTGCTCATCATCAAAGATGAGGGCAGGATAGCGCAAAGAGCAATTATCTCTTTGGCAAAGGGAGCTTTCTTTATGGCTCTGTAGCATAAAACGATATAGAATGCGGCAGTCATGATCTTGGCCAGATAGCAATTGACTACCGGACCAAAACCGATCAGACGGCCAAGAATAATAGCTGCTGTCTGCGGAATATAGCAGAAAGCGGAATAGTAATTCATCTTCTCTGACGTGGAGGTCATGTTGATTAAAGAACTGTCCTTCGCGAAGAACTGAAGATTTCTCTTTAAGATCTCATATCCTCCGGTAGAAGGGGGAGTTGCATTCCACCATGTGTTCTTGAAAAACAAAACATCATCAGTTCTGCCTAACCATTCTGAATCACCGCTTGAATCCAAGAACAGGTTTGAGAGACGGTAGCAGGCTTGATAGTGGGCTTCGCTGTCACCGGTGCTCCAGGGTGGTATCATCAGAATAAATGCAGCGCAAAGAGGGATAGCAGTTGCTAAAAAGAGCTTTTCGACTGGTACAGAGGACTTAAAACCGTCTTTAAGGTAAACAGCCGTGACCAAAGCAAGAAATACGAAAAGCAGCACACAGACCATAGCCAATACAAACAGTCCTGATGTATTAGAAGCGAGAAGCCTTACAATGAGTGAACCGTCTTTTCCGACAGCAACGGATACCGTTTGGTCAGGATTGAAATCAACTAAAATTATGCTGTAACGTCCTTTCTCGAATCCCGAATTGCTTCCGGCAGTCAGTTTAACAGCGGTGCTTTTGCCTTCTATGGTGCACATATTGTCTGTTATGTGAACATTTTCGAGGAGTTTTTCGCCGTCTTTGTAAAGATAGACCGAAAGGTTTTTCGCGTCTCCGCCCATAACGAAAAATACTATGGAATCAAAAGAAGATCTGGAATATTCAATATGGTATGTTGTCTCGATACAGGGTTCGAGTTCTTCCACGGTATAATCAGTAAAACCTTTAACTACGGATTCTTTTGGGATCTTCGGGGCAATACATGTTAATACCAGTACGGCAAATACCGCTGCAAGAACGAATGCCGCAATAACAGTAGTGGTCTTTGTCTTATTCCGGATTCTCATATTAACCCCCGAATAAGTATAGCATAGTTAAGAATGCTTAACGGTTTCCGCATTTTTCTTGAATTTAAAAATAGATATCTTTGATATAATTAGTCAGTAAACAAATTTTGGAGCCGAATATTAATGAAATTAAGCAAAAAAGTCAAAGCAACTTTACTTTTGTTTAGCATGTCTGCAACGGTGTTGTCTCAGGGCTGTATGCTGAACATGAATGAATACAAATACCAGTCTTCGGAGTCTTCAACCACGGAGACGATCGTAAGTTCTGATAGTAAAACGGGTTCGGAATCAGATTCAGAATCCGTGCCTGCTGATACTACGGAAGAGACCATTCCGTCTTCGCTTCACATGGATCCGCCTGAAGTTGATACTGAAGCGCCTGTATTTATAAGTTATCCTCGTACTATAAATCTTCTTAAAGGTAAGGAATTCATACCCGGTGACTATGTCGGATATATTGATGATGTTGACAGGGATGTAGATTTTAAGGTTACGGGTGATGTCGATGTAAATGCTGTCGGAAGTTATCCTATCCAGATGACGATCACTGATGATGCCGGCAACAGCAAAACAATCGATGTTACGGTCAAGGTTTATACAAAGAAGCCGACACCTACAAAGAACCCGGATGCCACATCGAGCAAGACGAGTTCTAGCACCACAAAAAAGCCTAAAACTACTTTTGCCGATCTCAAAAAGAAATACGAGACCGGAAATGCTTTTATTGGAATAGATGTATCCAAGTATCAGGGGAATATCGATTTCCAAAAGGTTAAGGACGCCGGCTGCCATTTCGTTATTTTGCGTGCAGCCATTTATAACAACGGTAAATTCGGAATAGACAGCAAGTTCGAGCAGTATTACAAAGACGCAAAAGCTGCCGGATTGCTCGTAGGTGTTTATTACTACAGCGTTGACAATACAACAGAGCTTATGAAAGAGCACTGTGCAGAGCTTGCTAAAGCTTTGAAGGGCAAGGAGATCGATTTTCCGGTTGCTTACGATTTCGAGAAGTGGAAGGGTTTCCAGAAGCTCAAGATGAACTCTTCGGATCTCAATAACATGTTTTATCTGTTCTGCTCTGAGATGGAAAGCTACGGCTATGAAGCCATGATATATGCCAATCCTTATTTCTTGAGGAACTGGTTCAGGCCCGGCGGACATAAGATCTGGCTTGCTGACTGGAAGACCAATCCTTCTTATGTAGGAAAATTCTATTTCTGGCAGTTTAGCGCTTCTGGCAGGATCGCCGGTATTCAGGGTAATGTTGACGTTGACGTCTATTATCCCAACGGAAGAGTAGTTGAAGCCAAGAAGGAGGATAAATCCAATGGCTAAAGCCAAGGCGCTTCCAAAAGGTGTCATCGGATATAAAGAGTTCTTCAATAAGCTGAAAAATCAGCCCGATTCACTCGGGCTCATTTTGCTTTATGGCGAAGAACAGTATTTGATTGACGGCGCTTTGAAAACTGCCAAGAAGAAGTTTATTTCGGATGGCGGTGATACTGTTGATTTCAGCCTTATCGATACAAGAAGCGATGATGATTTCAGCTTTGCCAAGCTTGAAGAGATGACTTCGATGCCGCCGTGGATGTCTTCCAGGCGTCTTGTTGTTGTCAGACAGTCCGGCGTGATGGGCAAGGACATTGATGAAAAAGACATAGAGATTCTCAAAAACATTCCCTCTTCATCGGTGGTTATTTTTGTTGAGGATACTGCCGATGCAAAGAGAAAGATATTTAAAGCCTTTGTACAGTATGGCACTGTTGTTCAGATGTCGGAAATGGAAGAAGACGACATTTCTACAATAGTTGCCAAAATGTTCAGCAGATATAATCTTTCCATAGACTCAAGGGCTACCATGTCGCTTATTTCAAGATGCGGTTCAGATATGCTCTGTATTTCCGGCGAGATAGCGAAAATAGCTCTTTATTGTCAGAATGCAGGCTTTACCAGAGTCGATGAGGCGATTATCGAGGATTGCTGCCCGCCGGATCTGAGCGGACGTATCTTTGACATAATGGATGCCTGCGGCAGCAGGGAACCGGCAAAGGCTCTGGGCGCACTCAATAATCTGATCTTGACCAGGGAGCCGGTTATTACTATAAGAGTTCAGGTCTTAAATCATCTTAAGAGGCTGATAATGGCCAAAGAAGCCGGTGATGCCAGAAGACTGGCTTCTGAGACCGGAATCAAGGACTTTTATGCAGGGAAGCTTGTTAATCAGGCAAGAAGCTTTTCGCTGAGCCGCCTGATTACTACGTATCTTGCAGCATGTGCTTCTGATTCGGACGTAAAACACGGACTGATAGATGAGAGGCATGCTCTGGAAATTATATTGGTAAAGGCGTGTACAGGGGAAAAGTAACATTGACTCGAATTTGGTAATGACCTAAAATCGCATATTGGATTTTATTGTTTAAGGAGAAATATATGAGCAGAATCGAGATGAAGACACCGCTCGTCGAGATGGACGGCGATGAGATGACAAGGATCATCTGGAAAGAAATCAAAGATATAGTCATCCTTCCGTTTGTTGATCTGAAGACTGAGTATTTTGACCTCGGACTTCCCAACAGGGATAAGACCGAAGACAAGGTTACTATTGATGCGGCTAACAGGACCAAAGAGCTTGGTGTCGCAGTAAAGTGCGCGACAATCACGCCTAATGCGCAGAGAATGACTGAATACAATCTTCATTCTATGTGGAAAAGTCCTAACGGAACTATCAGGGCTATTCTTGACGGTACGGTTTTCAGAAGCCCGATCCTGGTAAACGGCATCAAGCCGTTCGTCTCTTGCTGGGAAAAGCCTATTACTATCGCCCGTCACGCTTATGGCGATGTTTACAGAAACACGGAATTCCTTGTTGACGGCCCTGCCAAAGCGGATCTTGTTGTTACATATCCTGACGGAAGACAGGAGAAGCAGACCATTTTCGAGTATAAGGGCGGCGGAGTTCTTCAGGGTCAGTACAATACAGACGCTTCGATCACTGCTTTTGCAAAGTCTTGCTTCCAGTATTCTCTTGATACCAAGCAGGATCTTTGGTTTGCCACAAAGGATACCATCTCCAAGATCTATGACAGGCGTTTCAAGGATATTTTCGAGTCTGTTTATAAGAATGAGTATGAGGCTAAGTTCGCTGATGCCGGAATCACATATTTCTACACGCTCATCGATGATGCGGTAGCTAGAGTAATGCGTTCCAAGGGCGGATTTGTCTGGGCTCTCAAGAATTATGACGGTGATGTCATGAGCGACATGCTTGCATCCGCATGCGGTTCTCTTGCCATGATGACCTCTGTTCTCGTATCACCTGACGGTAAATATGAGTATGAGGCTGCTCACGGAACAGTTACCAGACACTATTACAGATATCTTAAGGGTGAACAGACTTCAACGAACCCGATGGCTACGCTCTTCGCATGGTCAGGAGCGCTCAGAAAGCGTGCACAGTTAGACGGTCTGCAAGATTTGGAGAATTTTGCGGCAAGACTCGAAAAGAGCGCCGTTTCAACAATAGAATCGGGTATAATTACTGGTGATCTTGACAGCCTTCTTGCTCATCCTGATAAGAAGGTTGTCAATACGTCTGACTTCTTGGCGCAGGTCGCTTCGAATTTGTAATTCATTAGGAGGGAACATAAATGAGCTATTATACGACATGGATCGAGAGATCCGAAAACAACTCAAATGAGCAGGAATACATTGAGTATGTTAACCGTTACTATCAGTTGGAGAAGGGTGTATACGAGAAGATCCTCGGCGCATATCCTGACAACTCTGAATATCTGAACGGCCAGCTGCTTGCTTTGTCCAGAAAACTCGGCTTCAATGCATCCAACATGGAAGTATATGTCGGATTCCTTGACGGTATCAAATCCAGCCTTAAGAACGGCGATGCTCTTGATCTCGAGTCTCTCAATGACGAGTCTGAGATCAGCCTTGATATCGACTATGAGAAGCTTTATTACAACATGCATGATGCTAAAGCTGATTGGCTTTATAACATCCCTGCATGGAAGAATGTCTTGACCGAAGACAGAATGAAGGAAATTACTCACGATTACCGTGTGGCCAACATTGCTCATTCCGATAAGATCGGCAGAAATGATCCTTGTCCGTGCGGTTCAGGCAAGAAGTACAAGAATTGCTGCGGCAAGAAAGCTTAATGGCTTAAGGAGCGTACAGATTGAAGAAGCTTTTGACTTCGAAGTGGTTTATCGTTCTCTCGGTATCACTTCTTCTGATTGCAGGTATTGTTCTCAGCTTCCTTCCCGGAAGTCCGCTTAAATCTGTGGTCGGACTTGCTTCTAACGCTGTTTCTCCCGCGCAGAAGACTGTCAAATCAACCGGAAATGCCTTTTCGGATTTCTGGGCTGCAATTGCTGACGGTATAGCGATCAGGGAAGAAAACAAGGCTTTGAAGGAAGAGATCGCCGACCTCAAATACAGACTGAATCAGTATGAAGAAGCTGCTATCAGATATGAAGAGCTTAAAGCAGCTTTCCATATCAGAGATACGTTCAGCAATTATGATATCTACGGTGCGAACATCCTTTCAAGAGAAGCCGATGAGTGGTTCTCGGTTATCAGGATAAATGCCGGTAAAAACGAGGGCATCAAGCTTGAACAAGGCCAGTCTTATCCGGTCGTTGACGTTGAGATGAACCTTGTCGGACGTGTTATTGAGACTCAGGGCTCCAATTCCAAGGTCCTTCCGCTTCTTCATGAAGGTTTCTCCGTTTCCGGAAAAGTCAACGAGGTCAACGGTGCTTCCGTTATCGTAAGCGGTGATTCTGTTCTTAAGAGATCCGGTTTGTGCCGCGTTAAATGCTTTGATAAGGGCGTTAAGCTCCAGCAGGGTACCGTTATCGTTACTTCCGGTGAAGGCGGTCTGTTCCCGGACGGTATCCCGATCGGAACTATCGTTGAAGTCGATTATTCCAGTCCTACCGAAGTTACTGCTACGCTTAAACCTTTTTCTGATATAGGTGAACTTGAAGACGTCTTTGTAATGATCCCTTATAACGCAGACGATAAGAAGGAAGGAGTACCCGGAGCTTCTGAATCATCTGCTCCTCAAGGCCAAGGCGGACAGGGCTAATGGTCAGACGCAAGCTGATACGTAAGATAGTGGTATATGCCATTTATATCCTGCTCCTTTCGTCTGTGCAGGTATCTTATCCGAACCGTATCGGTTTCGGCGGTCAAACAGCTGACATTACCTTTGTTTTCGTTGTACTTACAGGTTATCTTTACGGTTTTACTGACGGTGTTGTTGTAGGCATAATCATGGGTCTTGTAAGAGACTGTCTTGCCCCCATAGCGGTAGTCGGCATTGACGGAACCGTTCATGTTACCGCAGGAATAGGAATGCTTGTGCTTTTCCTGGCCGGTGCGGTAGCCTCATCGTTTTTTACAAGAAGGATGCACAGAAACATTCCTTTTGCGTTCGTTTCAATCGCTTTTACAACGCTCCTATATAAGATTTCAGGACATTTTCTTGCATACAGCTGGACCTTCATCGTGCCTGCTGCAGGCAGCTATGACCTCGGTATGTATGAGATAGTCGTAAGATCTTGTCTTTTGCAGACTTTATTGAATCTGATAGCGGGCATTCCGCTATTGCTACTTTTGAAATTTGCAGGTCCGGTCGGACTTACTGAACAGAGGAATACCTCTGATGATGTTATTAAGAGTACTGAGGATACTTCATGGCTACAGATCTGAAGATCGAAGATTATAATGCATTTGACCGTAATTCGGACAATAGCGGGAATAATGAAAAGAATAACCTTTTTAAGAGGTTTCTTTCCTTGTTCGGCAACCGCTTTCTTGTTCTTGCGGTGATCTTCTGTTCTTTTGGCGTTGCTATCCTTGTAATGACGGCGCGACTTCAGTTCTCCGATTACCAGAAGACGATTTCCGAAGGTTCTACGGGTGTATTGAGACAGTATGTGTCTGAAGCACCCAGAGGAGATATTTTAGACAGCAAAGGCCTTAAACTGGCGTCATCTACCGAATATAACACCGTAATGATAGCTAATGCCTATCTTAGTGACAATGAACTAAATTCTCTTTGCCTTGAACTGAGCAATCTTTTCGAAAAGTATCACTGCATTACGGTTTCCGAGCTTGATCAGTATTTTACGATGGATCCGAACCCCACATTCCTTAAGGAAGAGGAGAAGATAAGGATCTGGCAGAGCAATACGAACCTTTTCGCTCTAGAAGACTATGCCCAGGGCGTTATTGTTACATATTCCGATAAGTATGTTAAGACTGATCCGAACGTCTTTTTCCTTTATCTGAGACAGAAGTTCAATCTTGATAACAGATATACGATTGAGGAAGCGTATAAGATCGTAAGGATAAGATATCAGATTTTTACCGATAACTGGGCTTTTATTAAAGGAACGCCTATCAAGATCGCAACCGATGTTCCTGAAGACCTTATCAAGATATTCGCAGAAGAGAATTATCACTACATGGGCATCGTCTGCGGAAAGGGTTATGCGCGTACATATTCGCCTGAAGCTCTGTACTCATGCCATGTTTTGGGTTACGTCGGTCGTATTTCTGAGGCTACATTCCAGGACCTGTCGAGATTCGGTTACACAAATGACGATATGGTTGGCAAGTCCGGCGTTGAGTCTCAGATGGAGAGATATCTGCATGGCGACAGCGGAATAACTCCATACAATATATGGACAAAGCAGGGAGAAGAGGGCATGTTTGTTCCGTCTGATTATGGTGTTAAGCCAAAAGCGGGCGCAACTGTACACCTTACCATCGATTCCCAGCTGCAAAAGACCAGTACAAATGCCTTGAAACAGTACATCAACGATGCCCAGCAGGAAGAGGCGCGTAACCATACCGGTTTTAAGACTGCAAGTTCCGGAGCCGTTGTTGTTATGAACGTTAAGACCGGTGCCGTTCTGGCCATGGTCTCGTATCCAAACTACAATCCAAACGACTTTATTCTTGCCAACTACGGCGATCCTCAGGCTACGGAACAGGTTAAGTACTATCTCGGACTTGATGAGTATGCTGAGATGACGGCGTCCGATCTCCCCCTGTGGAACAGAGCCATCATGTCAATGTACGCTCCGGGTTCAACTTTTAAGCCCATTACGGCTCTTGCCGGTCTTGAGAGCGGCACCATAACACCTGAATCCAACTGGATCACATGCATAAGCCCTTTGGACGTTGACGGATGGATCTTCAGATGCCTCGAGTATCCGTATGGCGGTCATGGTCCGCTTAACCTCGACAGCGCCATGGGAACATCCTGTAATATCTATTTTATGAGACTGGGCGTTAGTACCGGTATCGATAACATATCGAAAATGGCTAAGCGCTTTGGTCTCGGCGTAAAGACGGGAATAGACCTTCCCGGTGAGATCAAAGGCGTTATGTCGAGCAGAGAGACAAAGAGACTCCTTCATGAATCCGAATACGATAAGATCTGGTTCCCGTCGAATACCGCGCAGGTATCGATCGGACAGTTCGATAACTGCTTTACGATCCTTCAGCTTTGCAGATTTGTATCCGGCATAGCCACCAATAAGCTTGTAAAGCCTTATATCATTGACAGTGTTGTAGCCAGTGACGGTTCGATCCTTTATAAAGGACAATCTGAATCTGTTGATATTGGTATTCCTGAGGAGAATATCGTTGCCGTAAGAAATGCCATGAATTGTGTTACTGAAGGTTCTAAATATTGGAAAGGCACGGCCCAGGGTAAATTTGCGCAGTTCCCGATAAAGATCACCTGTAAGACGGGAACGGCCGAGACGGGATTCGAGAAGATCAGAAAAGAGTATTCAAATGGTCTGTTTATTTGCTATGCACCTAAGGATGATCCCGAGATAGCCATCGCTCTCGTTGTAGAACGAGGAGAGTGGGGATCTTCAACAACGGTCATCGCCAGACAGATAATCGCAAGATACTACAATACTACGACAAACAAGGCTGATCCTGTCTATATCAATACGCCTTTGCCCGGAGATCATCTGGCCTGATACTTTAACAAGCTAAATTGACATATAGACAGTTTTTTCGACTTAGTTTTGTATCAAAGGGAAATTGTCCGCATACTGATAATACGATAAAATTTTCACAGTATCTTTAATGGGGGCATGTTGATGAAAATCGTACTGATGGCTGACAATAGGAAGACGGAGCTTCTCGTCAACTTTTGCATTGCCTATAAGCCCCTTCTTGAGAAACACCAGCTTATATCAGTCTACAATACCGCTAAACTCCTTAAATCCTCAGCGGATTTGGATGTTTCGGGGCTTTCTGTAGATTATTCCAGCGGTTTTGAGCAGCTGGCCTCCAGAGCTGAGTTTAACGGGATCGACTGCGTCATATATTTAAGAGATGGCAGAACCAAGGGAGAGTCCAACCCCGGCGAGCTTCTTGACGTATGTGATCAGAATATTATTCCTTATGCTACTAACATCGCATCGGCCGAGATACTTATAACGGCCATCGATAACGGCGCTCTTGATTATCGTGAGTGGAATGCCGCTGACAGGCAGGGTACAGGCGCTTAAATCCTCATGAATATTATTACCATCCCGCACGGGCCTTTTATGTCAAATATGTATTTGGCATATATTTTTGATGAAGTATTCGTTATTGATCCGTCTGTTGATTCTGACTCGTTGAAACAGGAGATAAAAGCTGTTTCCGCGCTGCTTATAACGCATGGCCACTACGATCACATCAAGTATGTTGAGAAGTGGCACGAAAAGTTTCCTGATGCGCCTGTTTACATGAGTCCGGAAGATGCTTCTCTCATTGCTGATCCGAGAGCCAACTGTTCTTTTATGGATGGAATAGTCAAGATCTTCGATTTCCCGTATGAGAATCCGGGTGAAACGCTTGAATTCGGCCATGTTTCAATTAAAGTCATACACACACCGGGACATACAATGGGTTCAGTATGCTATTTGTTTGAAGAAGAGGGGAAAAGGTTCCTTTTTACCGGCGATACCGTATTTGAGGGTTCCGTAGGCAGAACTGACATGCCCGGCGGGTCTTTTGAGCTTTTGAACCGTTCGGTTGCCGTGATCAGTACGTTTTCGCCAGACACCCTAATATTTCCGGGCCACGGACCTGATACGACAGTCGGATATGAGGTTAAATACAATCCTTTCTTTGCGAAATAAGCGGTTTGCTTGACTTTTTAGTTATCATATATGTACAATGGGCAATGCAATGAAGGTGCGTAAGTAGTCTTTTTGCTTCCGGGAAAGAGAGTCGTGTCACCGGCTGAAAGCACGATACGAAGGGCATTAGGATGAATTTCAACACTGGAGCTTCTGTCGAAAACGGTCGTTTGGCTGATTAAGCAGATGTGTTGCGCGGCATACAGCGCTATTTAAGTGCGTGAGACTATAGAGGTCTCTCGAACATGGGTGGTACCGCGAAGGTGCAGTAATATTGCGAATTCGTCCCGTGGCAATGAAAGATTGCCGCGGGCTTTTTATTGCATAAAGCAACAAAGAACAAGGAGGAAAACATGGCTGAACTTAATGAATTAAGCGCAAAGTTATCAGAGATCAAGGCCAAGATCGAAACAGACCTTACTGAAATCAAGAGTTCTAAAGGCATTTTCGAGTACAGAAAGAGCGTTATGGACTCAAAAGAAGGTAAGATCGGCTCACTCATGAAGGAAATGGGCAAGATCCCCAAGGAACTGAAGGCTGACTACGGTAAGATGGTCAACGATATCAGGAATTGGGCTACTGAGAAGTTTGATGCCATGGATGCCAAATTCAAAGCTGCTGAACAGAAAGCACGTTATGAAGCTGAGACGATCGATGTGACGCTGCCTTCTAAGAAGCTAAAGAAGGGATATCTCCATCCAAATACACAGGTAAGAAACCAGATCGTTGACATATTCGGTTCAATGGGTTTCTCCGTATATGAAGGCAACGAGATCGAGACAGATCACTATAACTTCACGGCTCTGAATATCCCACAGGATCATCCTTCGCGTGATATGCAGGATACATTCTACTTAAGTCCTGAGTTCCTTTTGAGAACACAGACCTCTGCGGGTCAGGTTCACGTTATGGAAGCTCAGCAGCCGCCGATAAAGATCATCTCTCCCGGTAAGGTATTCCGTTCGGATGATGATGCCACTCATTCTCCCATGTTCTCCCAGATGGAAGGACTTGTAGTTGATGAGGGAATTACACTTTGCGACCTTCAGGGAATGCTTGACGTATTCGTTAAAAAGATATTCGGCGAAGAAACAAGAACACGTCTCCGTCCTTCGTATTTCCCGTTCACGGAGCCTTCCGTTGAGGTTGACGTAAGCTGCTTCCAGTGCGGAGGCAAGGGATGCAAGCTTTGCAAGGGAACAGGTTGGATCGAAGTCCTCGGTGCAGGCGTAGTTAACAAGAAAGTTCTTGAAGGCTGCGGAATTGACAGCGATAAATACAGCGGTCTGGCTTTCGGTATCGGTATAGATCGTATTGCCATGCTCAAGTACGGCATTAACAATATCAAGCTCTTGTTTGAGTCTGATCTCCGCGTACTTGAACAGATCGACGACTAAGGCTAGGAGGCAAAGATATGTTAGTACCATTAAGCTGGCTTAAAGATTATGTAGATATTGACGTTACCCCGGACGTGCTCGAAGAAAAGCTCTTCAGCTGTGGTTTTGAGGTAGAGGAAAAATATGAAGTTGGCAAGGACATCAGCAAGGTTGTTGTCGGTGAGGTTAAGACTTGTGAAGCCATTGAGGGCACACACCTTCATCTTTGCTCTGTCGATGCCGGCGAAAACGGCGTGCTTCAGATCTGCTGTGGTGCAGACAACGTAGCAGCAGGAGGGAAGTATCCTCTTGCTTTGATTGGTGCTCAGGTTTATGCAACCGCAAAGGATCATAAGACTGTAGAAGGACTCATGACCATCGGTCAGGGCAAACTCAGAGGCTATGATTCATACGGAATGCTCTGTTCCGGCGTTGAGATCGGTGTTACTGAGGATATGTTCCCCGGTGCAGGCTATGACGGACTTCTCGTATTGCCCGCTGACAGCGTTCCGGGTGCTGATATAAAGCCGATCTTAGGCTTGGATGATTATATTTTCGATGTATCCATCACTGCTAACAGACCTGACTGCCAGAGCATATTCGGTATCGCCCGTGAGGTTGCCGCAGTTCTTGGAAAGCCTGTTAAGGAGCCCGCTTTGGATTTCACGGAGAGTGATGTCTCGATCGACTTCAACATCCGAGTTTCTGCTCCTGATCTTTGTCCGAGATACATTGGTCATTATGTTTCCGATGTTACTATCAGTGAGTCACCCATTTGGATGAAGCGCCGTCTGGCTTTGGTAGGCTGCTCTGCGATTTCAAACGTGGTCGACATTACAAACTATGTTCTTTACGAGCTCGGCCAGCCGATGCACGCGTTCGATTACTCTTACCTTGAAGGCGGAGAGATACACGTTCGCCGTGCGGAGAACGGTGAGAAGATCGTTACGCTCGATGAGAAAGAATTCTCACTTACATCGGACAACCTCGTAATCTGCGACGGAAAGAAGCCGGTTGCATTGGCAGGTATAATGGGCGGCCTTAACTCCGAAATTCTTGATTCAACAAAAGCAGTCATGTTCGAAGCCGCAAAGTTCGCTCACGACAATATCCGTAAGAGCTCAAAGGCACTTGGTCAGGTTTCTGATTCGAGCATGAGATTCTCCAAGGGAGTAGATGAATATACGACTGTCATGGCAATGAAGAGAGCTCTGCATCTTATTGAAGAACTTGGATGCGGTAAGGTCTCAAAGACAGCTTTCGATGTAAATACAGGTAATTCTATCGAGCCCAGGAAGCTTACAGTAAGCGTTAAGCAGGTTAACGGTGTTCTTGGAATTACGGTCCCTGATGAGGATATCGTTCGTATCCTGACAGGCCTTAACTTTGCACCTGAGCTTAATGGAGATTCACTTACTATCGCGATCCCCGGATACCGTGTTGATATGGAATCCTATCAGGATGTCGCCGAGGAAGTTATCCGTATGTACGGTTATGACCACATCGTTCCCACATTCATTCCCACGGCAAAGGTTACAAGCGGCGGATATAACTTAAAGCAGCGTTCTGAACTTAAGATCAAGCGTGATCTATGTGCTTCAGGTGCTTCGGAAGGTGTTCATTATTCATTCTTCTCGCCCTCTGATTTCGACCTTTTAAGGCTTCCGGAGGATGCTCCTGAGAGAACTGCCATCAAGATACTGAATCCTATCAATATCGACCTGTCTTTGATGCGTACAACTCTTGCGCCTCAGATGATCAAGGCTATGGCCCGCAACCAGAAGAACGGAATTCTTACAGGCCGTATCTACGAGATGGGAAATAAGTTCCTTCCAAAGTCTCTGCCGCTTACCGAGTATCCTGATGAGCGTGAGACCATCTGCATCGGTGTTTTCGGTGAAAGTGAGGATTTCTACTCTCTGAAGGGGCTTGTTGATGTAATAGCTTCATCTCTGGACGTAGAGTTCGATTATGAGAAGGATACTAAGACATTCCTGCACCCGGGCAGAACAGCTAAGGTTATCTGTAACGGCGAGGAAATTGGTTATCTCGGTCAGGTTCTCTATGAAATCTGTGATGAGCTGGATATGAGAGTCCCAGCTTATGTTGCGGAAATCGATCTGCGTACATTGAGCAAGTATTACGGCAAGGAAAGAAAGTTCATTCCGCTTCCCAGGTTCCTTGAGGAAAAACGTGATTTCTGCTTTGTTATGGATAAGAGCGTTACCTGCGCTGCGGTTGAGAAGGAGATCAAGGCATCTTGTGAGTACATAACCAAGATCGAGCTTTTCGATATTTATGAGGGTATCCAACTCGGCATTAATAAGAAGAGTCTTGCGTACAGCGTTGTATTCACGCCTAAGGACGAGGAATTCAAGCCTGAGGTTATTGACGGATTTGTAAGTACTATCCTTTCTAATCTTGGTGAGAAGTACGGAATTACTCTCCGTGCTTAAGTCCAAAACCGTATAATAGGTAATAGTGAGCTTCTTTGGCAAGATTTTGCCTTGAAACATAATGAAATAAATATATTGAGCAATTTGCGCCCGGATTTCCGGGCGCATTTCATTTGTCGGTTTTTGTCGGTTTTTGTCGGTAAAATCAGCGTTCTTCCTGTTGTATGATTCTTGAAAATATCTTTCGGGGGTTAAGAATATGTCTACGCTTGAGACGGCAATAGTATTTTCGATAATCCTGACATTGCTTACTTTCTTTGTGACTGCGCCCGAATCGACTGCAATTGAGGCGTTTAATGACTGCAAATACGGATTTGAAGAATGTGAGTTCCAGAATAAAGACAGTAAGCTTTTGTCTGAGAAAAAGATCGGGTTTGCGGTATCTTACGATGCTTCTCCCGAGAAGCTCTGTACTTATCTGACCGGACTGTCTGACAATTTCCGTTTGATCTACGGAAGGGCAGCCACAATTGCAAACGGGGTGTAGCCAGATGAGGATTAAATCTAAGAGAAGAAAGAACCGTTATGGTGCCTCGTCTGTGTTTCTCGGCATCATATTATCGTCAGTCATCCTTGTAGAATGCACATTTCTCACTTTTGTATGGGAACTTGACTATTGTACTAAGGTCAACAACGCTGTCGAAGCACAGTTAGAGAGCATTTTGTGTGAGTATAACAGACAACTTTTTGACGTTTACGGCATATATGCTTTTACGATCAATGTGGTGGACGACGATGTTTACCGCAAGGCACTCTTGGCATGCGGATATACAGAAGGTCCTCAGCTTGATCTCGCCGGCTATAAGTCTATCGACAGGAAAGCTCTTCGTGATGCCATAAACATGTATTACTCATACAGAGGCAGCGGTATTGCAATTAACAGGATTGCTGATTTCTTTGAAGAGATGATTACCGAATTGGTAAATAACAAGGTCTTGAAGATGATAAAAGAATACACTTCCAGTCCTGCTGCAGGCTATGTAAGCGAGATCATAAGAGGCTCGGAAACATTAAGCGGTTGGATTGAGAAAGCCGGAAGCTTATTGAATATTGATGATCTCGAATCCAAGCTTAAATTATTTGAGTCATTGAAAAAGCAATGCAATGATGACAATGATCTTAAAGATTTCTCGGTAAACATCAGCATTGACAATATGAAACCGGCAATACAGTTTATCGACAAGCTTATGGAACTCCATGAGGCACTTGGAAAGAAGGAGAATAAGCTTTTAACACATATTAATGAAGCGAATTACTTTTCTTTCAATTTTGACTGTTATCTTAAGCAGGATATAGACACAACTATAAACGGTACGGCATTTTCGGATATACATAAGAAAAATAAGTACGATGCTGAATACATTCTTACCGGATCTGCTGACAACAAATCAACAGCAGCAGTAAATTTCCTTTTGTTGTCCGTATTGTCCAGTAAAAACTTCCTTATCGATTATCTGAACAAAGACTACAGATCGAAGATAGATGTCATCTCAATGATAATCTCTGCGATAATCGCCGCCATATCCGAAGGGACTGTACGTATTGATTACAGAATAATCACAGTTATCCTGATTCATCTAATTGCGTCGATCAAATCGATCAAGGAGATCAAGACCTTAAGAAATGGTGACCGGATAACTTTGATGGAGCTTAAAGGAAAGAAAGTGATCACTGCGGGATACAGGGATTTTCTGTTTCTGTTCATGTTGGGAGTATCGGAAAACACTATGCTGGACCGAGCGCTTTTGATACTGAAAAGGGATTACGGAGATCTTTATACCGGATTGACCGCTTCTGCTGATGCAGGATTGAAAAAAATAAAGGTTAGCAGGAATTACGCATTATACGGGTGAGGGCTTATGAAGAGTAAGAAGGGTGCTGTAACAATTGAATCTGCGATCTGCTTTACTTTGGTTGTTGTACTGATTGCGTGTATCGTAAGTGCAATTAACCTTTACAGGACAGATATATTAATGTCGCGGTCGGTCAATCAGAGTTGTGAGAACATGTCTTTGATTTATCCTCTTACCGTAACTGCAGGAGATGCTGCATCCGTGCTGCTGAACGCGTTTCCGGATACCGGGGTTGAAGGTACTAAGGCTGCATCAGTTATCGGTACGGTAGCCAAGGCCGTAGGCGGAATAGATTCAATAACCGGTTTCAAAATGGAAGAAGCCGTCCTGGAGAATCTTTTGGCGGGCACAATGGCCAAAAACATAGTCAGCTATTATAAGCAACGGAACGGCGGCTCTGATTTCTTTTGTCCTGATGATATTGATGTCACATTCGACATCAGCAGTAAGAGGCATATCATTGAGGTTACGGTGGATTATTCTGTTATGACGATAGCGGGGAGGAAACATAAGCAGGTTTTCTCCATAATCCCGCTCTACGGTGACGGTTCTCTGATTTTACAGGGCTCAGAACCCAAAAACGGTTCAAAAGACATCTGGAGTCTTGACAATTTCAGCAGGGGAGAAGAATTCCGCAATGTTTTCAATACAAATCTCCCTAAGACGTATCCGGTCATCGATAATTATGATAACGGCGATGCCATGTCATTAAAGACGATCGACCTGACGGCTCCCTATTACAAGTCGAATTCTAAGATCAGCAAGAGCATTAAGTCAGACATTGACGAACTTGCCGCTTTTAAAGGCGCTGAAAAGCTTATAAACGGGAAGGAATACAAGATCTCAAACATCAAGAACAGGACTCTTACTGTCGTAATTCCTTGTAACTCGCCTAAAGACAGACGGGATTTTCTGTCGTCACTTAAGGATTACGCTAAATCAAAAGGTGTTAAACTTGTGATCAAAGAATACGGGAATTCGCTAAAATACTGTAATAACGGTTCGAAATAGGCTTTTTGACAAGATACTTCCTTTTATTTAATTTATTGTAATAAATTGAATATTGCGTTAATATATATCGGTGATTTCGGAGGTATCTTGTTTGAAACACGAAAATACAGTCAGACGGCCGAGCTTGGCCAATTCAAGAATCAATACTGATAACAGGTCCAACCTGTCTATTGGAGACACCCTCAGAAAGGCTAAGACAAACCTTTTCTTTTCGAGGTGTCTTGTTGGCATTCTGACGGTTGTCATTATTACTGCTTTATTCGCTGCTTTCTATACGGGATACGCTTTTTCGTTTTTTGATTTTGTGAATAACGCCGTAGGGTAAACAGCCATGATCAAGAACAAAGACAAAAATGAGATCAAATTTGCTTCTGCTTTTACTGAAAGCGAGCTTGAAGAGCTTTTCGATCTTTATGGCGCCATTCTTACAATGGAGAATCCCGAGGAGCTTCATAAGTTCTTTAAGGATCTGTGTTCAGTAAACGAACTCCATTCTTTCCTTCATCGCTGGCAGATAGTCAGAAGGATAGAGCAGGGAAAGAGCTACGAAGAAATTATTAAAGAACTGTCCGGCTCTTCCGAGAACGACGAATCTGAGACTTCTTCAGATGCAAGACACGGAAGCGGAAGGGTTCGCGGTAAGGCAAGAAGCAGCACAAAGGTCAGTTCGACCACAATATCCCGCGTCAAGACTTGTTATATCAATCCTGATGGCGGCTACAGAACAGCATTAAAAAGGCTTAATGAACGAGAGAATAAAGAACAAGAGGAGAAATCGGAGTAAATGAGTTTAGTAACAAGCATTTTCGGAACGCATAGCGATCATGAACTTAAGAGAATCAAATCCACCGTTGATGCGGTAATGGGTTTGGAAGAAGAGTATTCTAAGTTAACTGACCACGAACTGGCAGGCAAGACTGACGAATTCAAGAAGAGACTTGCTGACGGTGAGACATTAGATGATATTCTTCCGGAAGCATTTGCTACAGTCAGAGAAGCTTCCTGGCGTGTTTTGGGCATGAAGCCTTACAGAGTACAGGTTATCGGCGGTATCATCCTGCATCAGGGCAGAATCGCGGAAATGAAGACGGGTGAAGGTAAGACCCTTGTTGCTACAATGCCGGTTTACCTCAATGCTTTGACAGGTAAAGGTGTTCATGTCGTAACAGTCAACGATTACCTCGCTAAGCGTGACTCCGAATGGATGGGTAAGGTTTACAAGTTCCTTAAGATGTCTGTCGGACTTATCATTCACGATATCCCTAACCGTGATCGTAAGGGCATGTATGCTTGCGACATTGTTTACGGTACCAACAACGAATTCGGTTTCGACTATCTGCGTGACAACATGGTTGTCAGAAAAGACCAGATTGCACAGCGCGAACTCAATTACGCAATCGTCGACGAGGTTGACTCCATCCTGATCGACGAAGCAAGAACCCCTCTCATTATTTCGGGCAGAGGCGTTGAGTCTTCGGATCTTTACAAGAAAGCGGATGCATTCGTTAAGACACTCAAGTCTTTCACTGTTGTTGAGACTGACGACAAGGTCGATATGGATGATCTCGTCGGTGATGCTGACTACGTTATCGATGAGAAGGCTAAGACTTCTGTTCTTACAGCTAACGGTATCGCTAAGGCAGAAAAGCATTTCGGTATTGAAAACCTTTCCGATTCTGACAATTTTGACCTTCAGCACTACATCAATAACGCTCTCAAGGCAAACGGAAACTTCAAGAAGGATGAACAGTACATCGTTCAGGACGGAGAAGTCATTATCGTTGACGACTTTACGGGCCGTTTGATGCCGGGACGCCGCTACAGTGACGGTCTGCATCAGGCTATCGAAGCTAAGGAAGGCGTTAAAGTTGCAAGCGAGAATAAGACACTTGCTACGATCACATTCCAGAACTTCTTCAGAATGTATACCAAGCTTTCCGGAATGACCGGTACTGCATATACAGAGGAAGCTGAATTCAGACAGATCTATAACCTCGATGTTATCCAGATTCCTACAAATAAGCCTGTTATCAGACAGGATGATTACGATGCCGTTTTCAAGTCTGAGAATGGTAAGTATTCCGCTCTTCTCCGTACTGTTAAGGAAGCTCATGAGAAGGGACAGCCTGTTCTTGTCGGTACCGTAAGCGTCGATAAGTCAGAGCTTCTTTCCAGGATATTCACTAAATACGGAATCAAGCACAATGTTCTCAATGCTAAGAATCATATGCGCGAAGCTGAAATCGTTGCACAGGCAGGCCGTAAGGGTGCCGTAACGATCGCAACCAACATGGCAGGCCGTGGTACCGATATTATCCTTGGCGGTAACGCAGAATTCCTTGCACTTCAGGAAATGAGAAAACTCGGCTATACCGAAGAGTTGATCGATGCTTCTACAGCTCACAACGAGACCGATGACGAGCTTGTTCTTGAAGCCAGAGAGAGATTCAGCACTCTTGAGAAAAAATTCAAGGAAGAGCTTGCACCTGAGGCTGAAGAGGTCAAGGAACTTGGCGGACTCTTCATTGTTGGTACCGAGAGACATGAGTCCAGACGTATTGATAACCAGCTCAAAGGACGTGCAGGAAGACAGGGTGACCCCGGAAGATCAAAGTTCTTCCTTTCTCTTGAAGATGATCTCCTCAGAATCTTCGGCGGCGACCGTGTAACCGGTCTTGCAGATACTCTGGGAATTGAAGACGACATGGAGATCCAGTTCAAATCTTTATCAAGAATGATCGACAGTTCTCAGAAGAAGCTTGAAGCTCTGCATTTCTCTTCCCGTAAGAATGTCCTTGAATACGATGACGTCAACAACGTTCAGAGAACCATTACTTATGAGCAGAGACGTCAGGTAATTAACGGCAACGATGTTCACGATATCTATCTGCAGATGGTAGAACGTGTTGCTTCACGTATTGTAAATACATACGCTCTTGACGGTGTTATTTCATCTTCTGAGAGATATACGCTCGGAAGACAGCTCGAGGAGATATTCGGAGAACTCGAATCCGTTAAGAAGGTTCAGGATGACGAATATGAGATTCCTTCTGCTGACGAGCTCGCTGAAGAGATTGCAGAAGAGGCTAAGCAGCTGATTGCAAAGAAGGATGAGGAGGTTACTCCTGAAGTCTTCAGAGAAGCTGAGCGCCAGATCCTGCTCCGTACGGTCGATCTTAAGTGGATGGATCACATCGATGCTCTCGACCAGCTCTCACAGGCTATCCGTATGCGCAGCGTCGGTCAGCATGACCCTGTAGTTGAATATAAGCTTGAGGGTTCTGCAATGTTCGAGGAAATGAACGAAGCTATCCAAAATGATGCAGTTAAATTCATTATGAGGGCAAAGTTCACACCCGAGTCTGATTTTGAGGCTAAAGAAGTCGCAAAGAATGTTTCAGAAGGTAAGGGCAAAGAAGCAGCCGTAACACCTTCTTCAGCATCACAGCCCATTCAGGGTTCTGCAGCTTCTAACGAGACCAGACAGCCCGTCAGAAGAGAAGCCGGCAAGGTAGGAAGAAATGATCCGTGCCCTTGCGGTTCCGGCAAGAAGTTCAAGGATTGCTGCGGCAAGAAATAATATGATTGAGAATAAGGAAGAATACTTCGCATCATTAAAAAGAGCAGGAGATTATATCAAAAGCTGTCTTGGAGACCGTAAGGTCCCTGAGATCTGTCTGGTTTTAGGATCAGGCCTCGGCCCTTTGGCAGAAATGTGCGAACCGTATTTTTCCGTTCCTTATACTGATATTCCTGATTTCCCAAAGTCTACTGCTCCGGGACATGCCGGTAAGCTTACTGCCGGAAATCTTTCAGGCAAGGATGTTTTTATGATGAGCGGAAGATTCCACTATTATGAGGGCTATCCGATCGAGACCATCGTCTTCTATGTAAGAGTCATGAAGATGATCGGCGTTAAGATGATCCTTCTTACAAATGCCGCTGGCGGTATAAGGAAAGATATGGTACCGCCTGAATTTGTTGCCATCGAGGATCATCTGTCATTCTATGCGGAGTCAGTTTTGAGAGGACCGAACATTGATGAGCTTGGTACAAGGTTTCCCGATCAGAGCAATGTTTACGACAAAAAATGCATTGCTTTGCTTGAATCATGTGCCAAGGATCTGAATATCAGACTTACCCGCGGTGTATATGCTTATACTAAGGGCCCTCAGTATGAGACTCCGGCCGAGATAAGGGCACTTCGCACGTTGGGTGCTGATTGCGTCGGAATGTCCACCGTTCCTGAAGCTATCTGCGCAAACCATATGGGAATGAAGGTTGTTGCAATTTCAGTTATTACGAATATGGCAGCAGGTATCAATGAAGGACCGTTATCCGAAAAAGAAGTTCTTGATACTGCGGCATCAGCCTCAGAACAAAGCTGTTCACTTGTAAAGGAATTCATCAAACGACTGTAAAATAAGGAGTTTAAGCTATGTTTAGTTACGAAGTAAAGGATATAAGCCTTGCACCTTATGGATTAGAGAAGATCGAATGGGCTTACCGCAATATGCCGGTGCTTCGTGCAATTGAAGCAGAGCTTATCGAGAAGCAGCCATTTAAAGGTCTCAAGATCTCAGTATCTGTTCATGTTGAAGCTAAGACTGCTTGCCTTGCCAGGGCACTTGCAAGAGGCGGCGGAGAAGTCGCTCTGACCGGTTGCAATCCTTTGTCTACACAAGACGATGTCGCCGCAGGCCTTGCTTCGTTGAATATCATGAATGTCTATGCTGTCCACGGTGACTCTGAAGAAGAGTATTTCGGCCGTTTGAAGAAGACACTTTCTTTCGGTCCCGATATCGTTATTGATGATGGCGGCGATCTGGCATTGCTACTTCATTCTGAACTTAAAGATCTTGCTCCTAAGATAATCGGCGGCTGTGAAGAAACTACTACAGGTGTTCACCGTCTTGAGATATTGAAAAAAGAGGGTAAGCTTGCTTATCCCGTCATTGCCGTAAACGATGCCAGATGTAAGCATCTTTTCGATAACAGATTCGGAACAGGGCAATCCGTTTGGACCGCAATTATGGCTACTACAAACCTTGTTGTTGCTGGTAAGACAGTAGTTGTTGCCGGTTACGGCATGTGCGGCAGGGGAGTTGCCATGAGGGCAAAAGGACTCGGTGCAAACGTAATAGTTACTGAGATTGATCCTGTCAAGGCTTGCGAAGCTCTTATGGAAGGCTACACGGTTATGTCTATGGATGAAGCTGCTCCTTTGGGAGATTTCTTCGTAACCGTTACCGGTTGTAAGGACGTTATTACAGAGAAACACTTCCTCATGATGAAAGATGGTGCTGTATGCTGCAATGCAGGACATTTCGATTGTGAAGTCAGCATGAAAGATATCAACAGAATCGCTGTATCCTCATCAGAACTCCGTCACAACGTTGTAGGCTATAAGCTTCCAAACGGAAAGACTGTTTGCATAATTGCTGAAGGCAGACTTGTTAATCTTGCTTCCGGAGACGGTCATCCTGTTGAAATCATGGATATGAGCTTCGCTTTGCAGGCCCAGTCTGCAATGTATATTGCAACACAAAACTCCCGTCTTCCGATCGATGTCTATCAGACACCTGAAGTCATTGACAACAGAGTCGCTGAAATCCTTTTATCAACGAAGAACATTAAGATTGACGAACTTACAGATGAACAGAAGAAATACATTTCTTCCTGGGAATTCTAATGCCTGAACATTCATTTTCTGATCTTAACGGACTTACCATATACGAATGCATTAAGTCCAAGGCCGAAGAGTATAAAGATCTTACCGCACTGGAATATTACGGGAATAAGATCTCTTATACATCATTGATTGCGGCCATAGACAGATGTGCCGCTTCAATGTATCTTTACGGCGTAAGGCAGGGAATGCATGTTGCTGTAATACTGCCTAACATTCCCCAGGCTGTCTTTATCTTTTATGCCTGCTCCAAGTTAGGTGCCGTCTGCGATCTGATTCATCCGCTCTCTTCAGTCAGGGAACTCAAGTCATATTTGGAATTGACGAATCCGAAGATTGTATTCGTTTATGATGAATTACCCGCAGGAATAAGCGTTCTTTCCGGGAAAGTACAAAAGGCTGTGCTTGTAAGCCCTTCGGAATACCTTCCCAAAATGGCTAAGCTTGCTTTTAAGATGAAAGCCGGAGCAAAGAATCCTTCGTTTATCAGATTCGAGACCTTCCCGGAGTTTTTTAAAGAAGGCACCAAACCATTTGCCTATAAAGAAGACGAACTTCCGATTGCTTCAGATCCATGCGCTATGCTCTATACAGGTGGCACTACCGGAAAATCCAAGGGTGTACTGCTTTCTTCATTTAATTTCAATAATAATGCCGAAGAAGCAATTGAAAGCTGCGAATGCCTTAGAAAAGGCGACAGGTTCTTAGCGGAACTCCCGATTTTCCACGGGTTCGGGCTCGGGGTATGCGTTCATACTGTTCTCATGTACGGAGGCACATCGATACTTCTTCCGATATTTAAGGTCAAGAAGTTTGTCCAGCTGATCTCGAAATACAAACCTGCGGTAATAGCAGGAGTTCCCGCGATCTTTGGCGCTATCGTATCAGGAGACATAAAAGATATCGATATGTCGTTTGTTAAGCTTGTTATCTCAGGCGGCGACAAACTTCCTTCTGATATTCAGGACAAAATGAATGAGATATTGGCAAGCCACGGCAGCAAGGCTGTCGTAAGACAAGGTTACGGCCTTACGGAATGCCTTTCGGGTGTATGTCTTATGCCTCCGGGAAGTAAAGAACATAACTGCATCGGAAGGCCTTACCGTAATACCAGATTCAAGATAGTTGATCCTGATACCGGACTTCAAGTACCTAACGGAACGAACGGCGAGATCTTGATTTCAGGGCCTTCTGTCATGGTGGGATACTACAATGAACTTGAAGAGAACCGCAATACACTCAAAACTGATGATGAAGGAACTGTCTGGCTCCACACCGGCGACATGGGCAGGATAGGTGATAACGGGCTGTTGTATTTCGAATGCAGGTTAAAAAGGATGATAATCACCAACGGATATAACGTTTATCCGGGCGTATTGGAAGATATCATCAGATCATGCCAGGGTGTAAAGGACTGCGCTGTAATTGGCATTCCGGACGTATTAAGAGGCGAGGTAGTGCGAGCTTATATTGTTTTCGATAAGAGTGCATTTAAGGACGGAAATACCGATAACGCTCTTAAAACAGTTAAGGATGAGCTTAATCTGTCGGTCTCGCGCTTTGCGGTTCCGAGAAGCTTTGTTGTACTTGATGATCTCCCCAGAACAGAGATAGGAAAAATCGATATTAAGGCGTTGGAAGACTATAAGCAGGAATGAACCCGACGGATACTTGTCCGCAAAGGCTATGACTTTTATAATTATATAAATTACTTAATGAGGTAGATTAATGGCTTTAAGAAATCTTGTAATTGAAGGGGATCCGCTTCTTCGAAAAAAGTCCCGTCCCGTAGATGAGATAACTCCCAGGATCATTAAACTGCTTGATGATCTCGCCGATACGATGTATTACGACAACAGGGGTATCGGTATTGCCGCGCCTCAGGTCGGTGTGTTAAGACGTGTTTTTATCGTCGATATTGGTGATGATCACGGAAAGATCGAGTTTATTAACCCCGAGATTTTGGAGTCAAGCGGTTCACAGGTCGGAAACGAAGGCTGCCTTTCTGTTCCCGGTAAGACTTGTGAGGTTGACAGGCCGTTTTATGTCAAGGTTAAAGCTTTAGACCGTGACGGAAACGAGTTTATTTTGGAGGCCGAAGATCTTCTTGCAAGATGTATCTGTCATGAGAACGATCACCTTGACGGAATCCTTTTTATTGATAAGTCAGTTGACGGCAAGGTTTACCGTGTCGAAAACGACGATGATGACGAGGAGGAGTGATTCCTTTTGACTGACCCCCGCGATTTAAGAATCGTATTTATGGGCACGCCTGAATTTGCAGCCGTCAATCTCAGGGCGCTTATTTCTAATGGTTTTAATATTGTTCTTTGCTGCTGCCAGCCCGATAAACCCGTAGGACGCAAGCAGATTCTAACACCTCCGCCTGTTAAGGTAGAAGCATTGCAGAACGGTATTGAAGTATATCAGCCTACTACATTGAAGACTGATAAAGCATTCAATAAGATATCTGAAGCTAATCCCGATATGATCGTTACGGCAGCCTACGGAAAGATCCTGCCTGTGGCCATTTTGGATATTCCCAAATACGGATGCATTAACTGTCACGGAAGCCTGCTGCCTGAAAGAAGGGGTTCTGCTCCTGTTCAGAGAGCCGTTATGGAAGGAGATACCGTTACCGGAATTACGATCATGATGATGGCTGAAGGCATGGACACCGGAGATATGCTTGTTCAAAAAGAACTTCCCATCGGGCCTGATATGCATTCCGATGAACTTATGATGGCCCTTGCCGATCTGTCCGCATCAATTCTTCCTCAGGCGGTTATCGATCTTACCGAAGGTAAGCTGAATCCCGTGAAACAGGATGACAGCAAAGCAACATATTGTCCTCCGATAGCTTCTGACGAAGGTCATTTCACTTGGGATCAGTCAGCATCTGAAATTCATAACAAAGTAAGGGCTTTGAGTTCCTGGCCGGGTGCCTATACAGAAGCAGGAGAGAGGAAGCTCAAGATCTATGATTCCAGAGTAATCTGCACGCTTCCTGATTTTGCCGATAAATCATTGGCAGAGCAGGCTTCGGCAGGCACTATCGTTGCAAGCAAGGGCGCGGATCTTATCGTTAAATGCGGAACTGGTTATTTAAAGATTGTGGAGTTGCAGTTCGCAGGCGGTAAGAGGCTTAATTCACGTGATGTGGCGCATAACTACAAGGCCGGACAAACACTCTGATCGAGGTATTCTAATGAGCAACCAGATGCGATACAAAAAGAAAGATATCATTCGTATCATCGAATCCGGCAACGAGCGGGAACTTTGTTTCCTTATGCTTTACCAGGTCTATGTTGAAGGGGCTTTTTCGAATCTGATTCTCAAAAAAGCAGACAAAGCAGCAGTTTCCATGGGCAAAAAGCTTGATTTTACAAGGGCCATGCTTTATGGAACGCTTACTTATACTTTCACAATCGATTTTCTTATCAGACATATAACAAAAGAAGAGCCTGACGAGATGGATCCCATCACCAGGACGATCATCAGAATGGCAATCTGGCAGCTTCAATTTGGCGAAAACATTCCTGATTATGCTGTTACCGATTCTTCTGTTGAGATAGCGAAAAAATATAATCACAAAGTCTCAGGATACGTTAATGCCGTTGTCCGCAAATATGCTGCTGCTCCTGAAGCAAAAAAATATCTCGAGCAGTATAAACCGGGTATAAGAACTTCTCTCAAGCCTGAGATCTACGGTATTTTCAAAAAGGATTTCGGAAAGAGCCGTGCTTATGAGATCGGCATGTCATTCCTCCAGCCTTCAGGAACGACCGTCAGATTTGACAGTTCCAAGATATCGCAGAAAAAACTCATCTCTGAACTTAAAGAAGCCGGAATACATGCAGAACCTGCAAGGATTATAAGTGACGCTGTTGAAATCTCAGGCGGACTCAAAGGTCTTGAGAATTCTGATATCTATTCAAAATACGGAATGTTTATACAGGGTGAAGCCGCAATGCTGGCATCCCTGATAGCTTCTCCGGCAGAAGGAAACAAGATTCTTGACTGCTGCTCAGCTCCGGGCGGCAAATCAACACACATGGCAGCGCTTTGTCATGACAACTGCAGCATTCTTTCTTGCGACATAAACGAGGCAAGACTCGAACTCGTAAAGGAAAACGCTTCCAGACTGGGTCTTAAATCGATTTCCGTACAGTGCTGTGATGCTTCAAGAATCAGCAAAGACAACAAGGATGCCCGTAAATCCTTTGATATTGTTCTGTGTGACGTTCCGTGCAGCGGATTGGGTCTGATAGGCCGCAAGCCCGACATTAGAGAAAAGATCACTTTTGAACGTATAGAGGAATTGCTGCCGGTACAGGAATCAATTCTTGACAGTGCCGCCAAGATGGTTTGTCCCGGAGGAGTTCTTGTTTATTGTACTTGCACTCTTAACAGCGATGAGAACGAGAATCAGGTTTCTAATTTCCTGTCTTCTCATAAGAGCTTCCACACAGTTTCCATTAAGAAATACCTTCCTGATACCATTTCGATGGATGAGGAAAGAAATGAGGCTGCAGAAAACGGCATGATCACGCTTTTCCCTGATACGGACAAGACGGAAGGCTTCTTTATCTGCAGAATGGAAAAGGACAGAAAGGATGATTCCGAGTGAACCGTAAATTCTGCCTTGATTTGACAAAGGAAGAACTGGAAAAGTGGTGCCTTGACAACGGCATTCAGTCTTACAGGGCAGGTCAGATCTACAAGTGGCTGGCTTCTGGTGTTACCGATACCGCTGATATGAATAATGTTCCTTCAGTAGTCAGGGCAAAGCTTGAAGAGAGTTTTATCTTCGGTGGTCTTAAGATCAGACAAAAGCTTGTGTCAGAACTCGACGGCACTACCAAATTCGTATATGAACTATACGACGGAAATATAATCGAGACCGTAGTCATGCGCTATAAGACCGGTCTTTCCGTATGTATATCATCCCAGGCCGGATGCAAGATGGGATGCACTTTCTGCGCTTCAGCCAAATTAGGATTCGGGAGATCACTGTCTTCTGGCGAGATGTTCGCTCAGGTTGCCGTTTCTCAGCGGAATATGGGTGAGAGAATAAGAAGTGTAGTAATCATGGGCATCGGTGAGCCTTTTGACAACTTCGATGCCGTAATGGACTTTGTAAAGCTTGCAAATAACCCGGAAGGCCTTAATCTTGGCGCAAGGCACATAACTATTTCGACCTGCGGTCTTGTCCCGATGATAGATAAGTTCACCGAACTTGATCTTCAAGTTAATCTTTCGGTATCTTTGCATGCTCCGAATGACGAGCTCCGTAAGCAGATAATGCCAATAGCAAGACGTTACGATCTTGAAGAGCTTATGGGTGCATGCAGAAGATACACAGCAAAGACTAACAGGAGACTGACATTTGAATACAGCCTTTTCGCCGGTGTAAACGACAGTCCTGCTCATGCCGAAATGCTCGTTAAGCTCTTGGGCAGGGGACTCTGGCACGTAAATCTTATCGCGGCTAATGAATTCCCGGGAAGCGATTATCACACTTCTCCCAAACAGAATGTCAGAAGATTTCAGGAAATCCTTGAATCAGGCGGTATTAACGCTACGCTCAGAAGGGAAATGGGCACTGATATAATGGCTGCCTGCGGTCAGTTAAGACGCGGTATGGAGAATAAAGACAAGTGATATATTCCGCAAGATGTGAGAAAGGCCCTGTCAGGGAGTGTAACGAGGACAATTACGGTGTAAAGGCCGTTGGAAAATGTCTTTGTTTGGCTGTAGCTGACGGCCTGGGCGGTGAAGTCTGCGGAGAGATCGCAAGTAAAATAGCCATCGACACTATTTTTGCCGAACTTGAGGCAAATCCTGATACCTTAATTGACGATTCCCGCATCCCGGATTTCTTTTCTTTGGCTTTCAACAAGGCAAACAAGGCTATTCTTCGCTATGGAACTATTAATCCCGAGTCCCGAGGCATGTGTACTACCCTTACGGTTGCTGTTTTGAATGACACAAAGCTCTATATCGCTCACATAGGCGATACCAGGGCTTATGTTTGCCATAAACGGGAGGTACAAAAGCTCACTAATGACCATAACAAAGCTGCCGAATTGGTAAAAGAGGGCAAAATCTCCGAATATGAGGCTAAAATGCACCCGGGGCGCAATGTTCTGGTCAAGGTACTTGGTGAAAATGTATACCTTAAACCTGATTTTTATAGTTATAATTTAAGTTACGGTGATATAGTGATGCTCTGCTCCGATGGTTTATATTCTTTCATCGGAAAAGACGACTTTATAGCCGCGCTTAATAACAGGAAGGATCTTCAGAAGGTCTGTGACTGCCTCATTGATTCCGCTTTGATGGGCGGCAGTTCAGACAATATGACAATAGTAGCCGGATTAGTCAGACCGTCCGGTGACATATAGGAGTACAAAAATGGCAAATCAGGCACACGGCCCGGAGGGCATGATATTTGCGAATAAGTATCGTATCGTTAAGCTTATCGGCAGCGGCGGTATGGCAAATGTATACCTCGGTATCGATATGAACACCGGATTGAATGTCGCAATCAAGATTCTAAAACCCGAGTATTCATCTGATGAGGAGTTTATCCGCCGCTTTGATTCCGAGGCTAAGGCAGTAGCTTCACTTGATCATTCGAACATCGTAAAAGTTTTCGGTGTAGGCCACGAAGGTCAGTTCAGATATATCGTTGAAGAATATGTTGAGGGTATTACCGTTAAGGACCTCATAAATCAGAATGGACACCTCGACTGGCGCAATGCAGTCCCGATCGTTATCCAGATAAGCCTTGCTCTGGATTATGCCCATCAGAAAGGCATCGTACATCGTGACATAAAGCCCCAGAATATTCTTATTTCACGTGATAAGGTCTCTAAGATCACCGATTTCGGCATTGCCCGTGCCGCTTCGAGCACTACAATTACAATGACCGGTGGCGTTATCGGTTCTGTCCACTATTTTTCACCTGAACAGGCAAGAGGAAGCAAGGTCGGACCTCAATCCGACATCTATTCCATCGGTGTAACTCTTTTCGAGATGGTAACGGGACGCTGCCCATTTGACGGTGAATCAAATGTTTCCATTGCCGTTAAGCATCTTCAGGAGAACCCGCCGCTTGCATCTTCCATGATGCAGGGCATTCCCATGGGTCTTGATGCCATTATCAATAAGTGCATGCAGAAGACTCCTGAACGCAGATATCAGACTATGCGTCAGCTTGTTGACGAGCTTGATGCCCTCTTAGTCGATCCTAATGGCGTTTACGGCGTTATCACAGAAGCTCCTGATCATGTAACACAGTCTGAACCCAACATTTCTTTCAGACAGAATCCCGAATACGAGAAGATCAATGAGATCGAGAAGAGTGCAGAAGCGATCAGGCTTGCAAGATACAGAGATAACATTCTTCTTGCCCTGATTATTACCGTTATTGCCGGAGTCCTGATAGGATTGGGTATTCTGGTCATAAAATCCGTGCATAACGCAACCAACATCGAACAAAACCTTGATTATACGGTAAAGAATTACGTCGGCATGAAGGCCGAAGAAGTAATAAAAGAACTCGAGACCAATAAGATCTATTACACAATCGAATATGAGAAGAGTGAAGAGTTCCAGCCGGGTCTTGTTATCGCCCAGAGTATCAGCGAGGGTGTTGTTATTACGTCCGGAAGCACTCTCAGCAAGCTTGTCATTACAGTTTCTTCTGCTGACGAGACGATAACCCTGGCTGATTATGCCGGAGTGGACTATAAGGATGTTTATACATCACTTACAGCACTTGATCTTGAAGTCTCATTAAGACACGAGCCTTCTGATACGGTCAAGCCGGGCATGGTCATCAGGACTGAACCTGCTGCCGGCACGACGGTTCCCAGAAAATCAGCCGTTGTTATCATTTATGCAACTGAACCTACGAGCAGTGTAGTTCCTGACGTTGTAGGAAAGAACGTAAGTGAGGCAAAGGAAGCTCTTGAGAAGAATAACCTTACATTTACTCTCGACGGTTCCGCTGAAGTATTGAATATGAAGGATACTCAACAGATAGTTCTCCTTACCGATCCGGTTCCCGGTACATCTGTTGCAAGACAGTCATCGGTTAAACTCTATATCGGAACAAAAGAAGACTACAAGAATGGCGGAACTCCGACTCCTACACCTCCGCAGATCGTTGTCACAGTTACTGCAAAGGGCAGCGGAACTGTTACAGGCGGCGGTTCGTACAGTGAGGGTACGCAGGTAACTCTTACAGCAACCCCTGCTTCCGGATTCCAGTTCGATTCCTGGGTAGACGGAAACGGTGAAGTAGTATCTTATACCAGTAACTACACATTTGTAGTCGGCAGTTCAAATGTATCGTTTACTGCGGTATTCAAGTCTGCACCTACGCCCACACCAATACCTACACCCGAGCCCACGCCGACTCCGGTACCTACACCGGAACCGACTCCGACTCCTGTTCCAACGCCTGAACCGACTCCGGTTCCGCCTCCGCCGGCTGATACTGATCCTGCACCCGGACCGGAAAAACCGGGCAATTGAACTGCAAGTTGAATCAAATATGAATTCTGACGGCAGGATAGAGGGGATCATAACCAAAGGCGTTGGCGGCATATATACTGTTCGGATTTCTGACGGATCCGGAATTAAAAAGGTATATTGTTCTCTTCGCGGGATCTTCAGAACGAAGGATTTCGTCCCTCAGGCCGGTGATACCGTCTTTATTGAAGATTCCGGAGATGTTGATATTCCGTATGTTATTAGCGCGTTCGGTCCCAGAAGGAATTCGCTTCTAAGGCCGCCGCTTGCAAACGTCGATTATCTGCTTTTGACATTCTCGGTCATCGAGCCTGTTCCTGACCTTAAGCTTCTTGATAAGATGCTTATTATCTCCGGGGTTCTTGGCATCAAGCCCGTTATTATCTTTACTAAGAGCGATCTCGGCAAAGAAGAGGCTGATAATCTTGCAGGGATCTATAAGAATGCCGGCTTTGACGTCATGATATCTTCTCCTGAAAATCCTGTATCCAAAGAGACATTAATGGCTCTAACGGGAAGCGGCATCTCTGCTTTTGCAGGTCCTTCAGGGGTAGGGAAGAGTTCTCTTTGCAATAGGATCCTCGGGACACGTGCTATGGAGACAAGCGAGATAAGCGTAAAGCTTAAAAGAGGAAAGCACACGACACGTCATTGTGAGCTTCACGATTTCGGTGACGGCTTTATTACTGATACGCCCGGATTTACTTCTTTATCTCTTTTCGAGCTCGGAATAACGCATAAGGACGTCTGCAAAGGTTATCCGGAAATAATGAGATACGCAACCGATTGCAGATATGACGACTGTGGACATGTCGGAGAAGCAGGCTGCGCTGTGGACGTAGCATTTCAAAAGTGTATGATAGACGAGGGCAGAATGCAAAGATACAGAGAATTCTATAAAGAATTGTATGATAACCGTAACAACTATAAACGGAGGAAGAGAATATGAGTGATTTTGAGATAGCGCCGTCGCTGCTTGCTGCCGATTTCGGATATCTCATGCGCGATATTAAACAGGTTGAAGGTAAGACCAATTATCTTCATCTAGATGTTATGGACGGACATTTCGTTGATAATCTCTCGATCGGAGTTCCGGTTGTTGAGTCTATCAGGAAATATACGGACATGTTCTTTGACGTGCATCTCATGCTCACCAATCCCGAGAAGTTTATCAAGCCTTTTGCTGATGCCGGTGCCAATATGATCACATTCCATATTGAATGCACAAATGATCCTGAAGGCCTTATCGATCTTATAAAGTCATATGGACTTAAAGCAGGTATCTCTATTCATCCTCATACGCCTGTTGAAAAAGTGCTTCCATTTGTCGATAAATGTGATCTGATCCTAGTAATGACTGTCGTTCCGGGGTTTGGCGGCAGCAGTTACCTTGACGGTTCAGACGAGAGGATCTCAGCTGTCAGAAAAGCGATAGACGCTGCAGGAGCAAAGACTTTCCTTTCAGTTGACGGCGGAATCAACAAGAAGACTATTAAAGAAGCTTACGATTCAGGCGCCAGGTATTTCGTTGCCGGAAGCGCAGTTTTTGGTGCTGAAGATGCCGGCAAGGCCGTCGAGGATCTGAAAGCATGCATTACTATGTGATCACCGGAGGTCCGCTGACTTCCAAAGCAGCCGGTGTTATCGGTTCAGGCGAAGTCATAGCGGCAGATAAAGGCATCGATTTCTGCTTAGAACACGGTATTACACCTGTTCTTGCAGTAGGCGATATGGATTCTGTCAGTAAAGACGGTCTCGACTTTATCAATAATTCCGGAATTCCCGTTAAGACTTATCCTGTCGAAAAGGATATGACGGATACTGAGATCGCACTTACTTTTATTCCTGAAGGAAACGACATAACAATTGTTTGTCCGCTCTCCGGCAGGCTGGATCATGTCATTGCCAATCTTCAGCTTGCGGCTTTTCTTCACAGTAAGGGAAAAAGTATTATTCTGGACGACGGAATTACAGAAGTGCATTTTCTTTCCGGCAAAGAGTCAGTAAGGATTTCTCTGGGCAGGTGGGGAAGCGGTTCATCAGTCTCACTTATACCGCTATCTTTTGATAATAGAGTTGAAGGTGTCGTAACTGATGGTTTGTATTATTCTCTGAATGGCGAATCCATCATCGGCGGCAGTACGCTTTCGTTCTCAAACAGGCCTTCTGAAGAAGCTTTAGAGTTCTCTGTATCCATTGATAACGGGTTGCTTGCCATTGTTGTCAGCCAGTCAATTTAGTGCCAAAAATGAGACTTTGTCTTATTGAATGAGACTACAAAGCCTCCTATACTGATAATGCGAAATGATTAAACGCATCTTTCGAACGTTTTGTTCGGAAGGTGCGTTTTTTCATGCAAAAAAAATACCAGGAGGACTATCTATGATTATGAGTTACGAAGAGTTCCAGGAGCGTGTCATGAACGAGTTCATTGATTATCTTCCCGAGAGATACTCGGATTGCATACTTGAACTCCATCAGGTACCAAAGCTGAATGAGGTGTTGACGGGCATTTCGATCAAGCCCAAGGAACCGTGTAAAGCTTTTATTGCACCGACCTTCTATATGGAAAGGCTTTACGCACAGTATGAAGAATCCGGCTCTTTCGAGAAAACTATGGCTGAACAGGCTGTTTATCTTGAAGAGTCGATCAAGTACATACCAAAGAACATCCTGTCCCTCGATTTTTCGAAGATGAAGCAGAAGATCGTGTTTCAGATAATCAACACGGCCGAGAATGAAGAGATGGTTGCCAGGTGCCCTCACAGAAGTTTTGAGGATCTTTCAGTTGTGTATAGGGCAATTACCGGGATCAGCAACAGCGGAGTATCAGGTTTCCTCATTACAAATGACATTGCAACCGTTGAAGGTCTGACAGAAGAAGAGCTCTATGAATGCGCGTATCAGAATACCAAGAAGCTCTTTCCGTTTAAGTCTGAGAGGATCGAAGTCATGATGAGAAGACTGATGAGGAAGTGGGGTGCTGACGAGAACGAGATCAAAGAGGCTTTTCCGGGTTATACAAAAACACCGGAGAAAGAGAGGATTTATGTGGTCACCAACAGGCATGATTTCTTTGGTGCCAACGCTCTGCTCTATCAGGACGTTATCGCTGAAGTAGCTGAAAAGATCGGTACTGACTGCTACATTCTGCCGTCATCAGTGCATGACCTCATAGTTCTCTCAACAGACATCTATCTTAAAGAGAATAAGCTGGCAAACATCGTAAAGACCACAAACAACGAGAGTGTAAGGCCGTCAGACCGCCTTTCCGACAGCGTATATCTTTATTCATTGAGTGACCGGAGAATATCCAGAGCACCTGTTGAAGAAGACGCCTCATGACAGGAGGCACATTATGAAAAGAAATAAAAAGCTGCTTCATATAGCATTGGCATTGTTCTTTGCTGTGAATCAATTGTTTTTTTATCTTCCTCTGAATGCTGATGAGACTGAAAAAGGATCTGAAACAGAATCCGAGACAGTAATTGAGACGTATACAGAAACGGAATCTTCTTCATCTACAGATACAGTGAATGAGACAACCAAAGTGCCCGAACCCACGCAAAGCGGGACTATCAAAGCTGCCAATAACGGTAAGGATTTTATAAAGAGAGTCTCTAAACTCCCTCGAAAATACAGGCTTGCGGCATCTGCCAAAAAGGGCATGCCCAAATTCAAAGGCGCTGAAGGCGTAAATTACAGCGGTTCATGTGTTTTATCTTTCAATAACAAAAGTGATTACGAGGCTGCAATTAAAGAATTAAAGAAAAAGAGCATTGGTTACAGTGTAGACGGAAGCTTTAGTGTTTGCGGTTCAATGAACTTACTCTCCGTCAATGAAGTTAAAATAAATCCTAATGCGAAAACCAAGATAGCGGTAATAGATACAGGATCGAATATTGCAAATGAGAAAATCTCTCTTCTGGGTGATGACGGTTCCGATACAAACGGTCACGGAACCTCAATGGCCAGACTGATATTAGAACAAACCGATGATGCATACATAATCTCCGTAAAAGCTATAGGAGACAACGGTAAAGGCAGCCTTTCAGATGTATATGCGGGTGTCAGATATGCGATAGATCACGATGCTGACTATATTCTCATGGCAATTTCAATTAAGGATAACGGTAACTATGATGAATTCATAACGCTCGTAAAAGAGGGAATCAACAAGGGAATAAAAGTAATCGCATCAGCAGGAAACAACAACGCTGACGCGTCGGGATATTTGCCTGCAGGTATCAACGGAGTAATTACGGCAGGTGCTTTAGATGAAGACGGATATAAATATGAGAGTTCGAATTACGGTAATTCAGTAGATTACTATATTCAGGCAGATTCAACTTCTGAAGCTTCTGCGATCTTGTCAGGAAAAATGATCGCGGGTAAAGCATCTGAGTGTGCTACTAAGCATTTAGAAGACAGTAATGAGGAAAACAGCCAGGATAATAATGCGGAAGACGATGAAGATGAAGATGAAGACGAGTTTACGATAAACAAATCAAAAATGACCTGGCCGACTAAAAAGGATCTGAAAAATGCAGGATATGTAAATTCCGATCAATTCGGGAACGCGGTAATAAAGGCGTGCAAAGCAATGAAAGGCGTTGAATACGGAACAGGGAACGGACAGGCTGACTGCATGCGTTATGTAAATCTCGCATACGCACAGGCGCTTAAACTTATCTCCGGTCTTAAAGTGTCCAACGGAAAAATACCCGGTCTAAAAAGATCTAACGGTAATGTAACTTATAAAGGAACCAGCCTTACAAAATCAAAATATCATCTCGTAGACGGGTGTACTACCTGGTCTGAGAAGTCACCACATGCAATCGGTCACCCCGGCGGCATAAAAATCAAATCAAACGGAGGCCTTGAAGCTTCAATCAAAAAACTTGGCGCAAAGAAGGGAAGCATATTATTGTTTGGCGGATATAAATCAGGTGAATTCAAATGGTCTCACGCAGCCATTTACGCAGGCACGGGGAAGAAAGTTTATGATGCCCCTGGCGGAGATATGACTGCAGGTGTTCCATATTCAAGATCAGAAAGCGGATCTGGCAGCAAAAAATATACCCATGTGGCAGCACTGAATTTCGCTTCATTTAAAGCAAATCCTAAGGTGACAGTTACAAAATCATCAACATCAACTGCCATTACAAACGATAATGCCTGCTATTCATTGAAAGATACCAAATACGGACTATACAACGCTTCGAATAAACTCCTTCATGAGTTTATTCTTGATGAGAACGGGAAGACGGATTCATTCGAGATTACAGACACTAAGCAAAAATATTATATTTGCGAGATTACCGCAGGACGCGGTTATGTATTAAACGATAAGAAGTATGATGTGAATCTTTCTTCAGCATCAAACGGCGTGATTACCGTTAAGGCAAGTGATGAACCGGTAGCTTCTGAAGGCAAACTAACAATTGAAAAGAAAGACCCTGAAGGATGGAATAATATTACCGGTATAAAACTCTCTGAAGCTGTATTCAAAGTTGATTATTATGATTCAGTAAGCATTGACAGTTATAAAGACATTCTCGGGAATGATGGAAATGCAGCCCTTACACCAAAGGTTTCAGTAAATATTTCGGGAGCAGTTGCATCAGACGGCTCTGCTCAATTCGAAATAAGCGGCAAAACGCTTTCAGAAGCAGATAATGAAGGTTATTTCTCAAGTTTTAAAGGGCTTAACAATCTTCCTTTGGGAACCTATGTAATAACAGAAACCAAAGCTCCGAGCGGATATAAGATTGCAGATCCGTCTAAGCCATTGATCATAAAGATACATCAGGAGGGTAATGATGCAGTAACCTATTACTCGGCAGAACCGTCTATATACCAAGTGTTGGAAGACAAGATCGTTTTAAAAGAAGAAAGCATAACCGGGAAAGCCTATTTCAGAAAAAAGATTAAAACATTTGAAGAAGAAGGCATAGATACAAGCTTGTATTCGACTGAAGGCACAACGTTTAATGTCTATCACAAAAGCAGCGGAAACCTGGCTTTGACCATTGTTTTCGGAAAAGCAGGAAAGATTTCAGAAGTAACTTATGCAAATGGTATTTCTCCCAAACAGGAAATCGAACCGAATAAAGCATTACCTCTGCCTGTTGGTGATTATTACGCGAAAGAAATACATTCGGGATACGGACTCTATCTTGATACTTCTGAAATCGCTTTCAGCGTAACAGAAGGAAACACTTCAGAAGTTGAATTTATTGATGAGCCTGTCTTTGCACGCTTTGACTGTCTGATCAAAAAGGTCAGAAGCAGTGGAATATCAGATGAAATAACATCACTTGTTCCGGTAGAGGGTGCTGAGTTTAATCTGGCCTATTACGCCGGATACTATGAGAATGATAGCCATAAAGATAAAACACCTTCCAGGAAGTGGGTATTTAAGACGGATAATGACGGAAAACTGCTCTATGATGAAGATCACTTTGTAAGCGGAGATGCGATGTTTAAGAATTCAAAGGGTGAATATGTCGTGCCACAGGGCACATACGTAATATCAGAGACCAAAGCGCCTTCAGGCACTGCTGTCAGTAAAGAGATCAGAGTGATCATAGTAAGGTTTGCCAGAGACATTATCAAAGGTTCAAATAATGATCCGGCCATGACAGAAGCATCGAAAACCACACTGTTTGCAAATACTGTTTCCGACATAAAAGACGGAATTGTCGAATATTACAACGAGTTTGATTCTTCAATATCAACTTCAGCAGTAAGTACGGCAAACGGCAGTAAGCATATTGCTGCAGAAAGCGGCGTAAGTATAACAGACACTCTCACATATAAGAATCTTCTGCCAGGATACCAATATAAGATCAGGGCTTGGCTGGTAAAATCGGACGGCACAGAAGTAATCAAGCCGTTCGATACACAGCTTCGGATCGATAGCGATGAGGAAAGAGACGGTTCAATTAAGATCCCTTTTATTGTTGACGCCTCGGTTCTTCAAGGCGAAACACTTACGGTTATGGAAGAACTCTACATAATTGACAGATCCGGTAAGGAAATACTTTACGCAAAGCATGTTGACTTGGATAACACCGAACAACAGGTAACTGTTCCGGAGGTAAAGACCGAATTCCTTGACGGAAAAGTCGACAATTATACAAATGATGACAACTATAAGCTGGCTTCATACGGGAAAGATGTAAGTCTGACTGATTATGTATCATATAAAAATCTGATAATAGGAAAGACGTATAAGATATCAGGAACATTATTAGTTAAAGAAACAGGCAAAACTCTTTTGAACTCAAAAGGAAAACCTTATACTGCAACGGTAGAGTTCAAAGCAGAAAAGAAAGACGGTTATGTCAAAGTTGTATTCGAACACGTAGACACCACGGTACTTTCAGGTTCAATTGTTTGTGCAGAGAAACTGGCTTATGAAGGTATAGATCTGATTACACATTATGATCTTGATGATTTGGATCAGACTTTAACTGTTCCGAACATCAAGACTTCGGCTAAGGATAACAACAATAAAACAAAGACTCTGACTTACTCTGAAACTGCGGATATAGTCGATACGGTCACATACAAAGGTCTCAAGCCCGGAAAAAAGTATCAGATAACCGGAATGCTGATGAATAAAGCAACCGGTAAAGTCTATACAGATAAAGACGGCGGACAATACGTGCGAACGGTAGAATTCGTTCCGCAGCAACCCGACGGTATCGTTGAGGTTCTTTTCGAGAATGTAAAGATAACGTATGAATACAGCGAATTAGTCGTATTTGAAAAACTGTATGAAACTAGAAACAATGTTTTATTGTCAGCTCACGAAGATATTAACGATATAGAACAGACTGTATATAGACCTCAAGCTTCAACAATTGCCAGCAGTTCGAACGGAACTAAAACGATAAGCGGAACATCCGGGAAGACAAAAATATCGGACAAGGTAATGTACAAGGGTTTTACTGTCGGTAACACATATAAAGCAGTCGCAACACTTTACAAGAATGACGGAACTCAAGTAATGACTGACGGAAAGCCGGTGACAAACAGCGTGGAATTCAAGCCTGCAAAGAGTAACGGTACCATAGAAGTTCCTTTGTCTTTTAAACTCGATTCGATCAATTACGGCGAGTCAGTAGTAATATTCGAGAACATTTATGATGCCGCGACTGAAGAAGAAATCAGATCAGGTACTCAAAAAGCCGACATTGAGATAGTAAGACACACCGATCTGAAAAACAAAAACCAAACATTAAAGTATAAAAATCCTACAATACCAAAAACAGGAGAAGGTACTTCTCCTGCCATGGTGAACGGTTTATTGCTAATTGGTGCTTCGGCCGGCCCGTTGGGGTTCGCGTTTAGAGCGAAGCGCGGTGGGAAAGTCCGAGTTCCTCGGCAATCGCGAAGAAAGCCTGACGTGAATTCCTTATTGTGCTCTCTGATACACAAAAAGCGAGACGGCAGTAACCGGGTCTGGAAAAACTGGAACCCTTAACGAGAAGCAGGTTCTTAGACGCACATATTTCGGAGAACTTGTCGTCGGTGAGGCCTTCCGGAGTATTCATAAAAATATAGAGTGCTCCGTTAGGCTTTACCGCGTCAAAGCCGGCATCGATGATATTTGAATAAAGAAGATTACGGCGGTTCTCATAGTTGGAGACATCAACCTTAGCATTTAGCGACTTCTCAATTACTCTCTGCCAGATAGCGGGAGCATTAACGCTTCCAAGAGTCCTGTTTGATAGAACGATGGCAGCAGTAAGGTCAGCATAATCTTCGTTTTTAGGTGAAACGAGTGTATAACCGATTCTCTCGCCGGGAAGTGAAAGGGATTTGCTCCAAGAGAAGCAAACAATGAGGTTATCGATATATTTGAGTGCGCAAGGCACTGTCATTCCGTCATAGACAAGATCAATGTAGGGTTCATCTGAAATAACATGAATAACATGATCCTGAGCCTTGAGCATATCATTAAGCTCTGAAAGGAGGGAGGAAGGATATACAACACCGGAAGGATTGTTGGGTGAATTGATGATTACAGCCTTTGTTCTGGGCGTGATCGCATCCTTGATGCTGCTGATGACGGGCATAAACTTATCATCAGTCTGGACAATAACTGCTTTGCCGCCGTGATTAGCGATATAGCCGTTGTACTCCATGAAATAAGGAGCGATAACAATGACTTCATCATCCTGATCAAGAAGAGAGTGGAGAACGTCGTTCATTGCGGAAGCCGCGCCTACAGTCATGCATATTGCGTCACTCTTGATCTCAAGTCCGGATTCTTCAGACTTCTTGGATGCGATAGCAGCACGTGTTGATTCGTATCCGCTGTTGCTCATGTAGCCGTGCATACCGGGAGTGGGATTTGCAGAGAGTTCCTTCAAAGCGTCGCTGACCTCATGGGGTGGTTCAAGATCGGGATTGCCGATAGAGAAATCGTAAACCTTATCAGCTCCGTAGATTGCCTTAAGGCGGTTGCCTTCTTCGAACATCTTACGTATCTGCGAACCTGCAGCCAATTGCTTTTTAAGCCTTTCTGAAATCATAAAAGGACTCCTCCGAAAATATAGATTAGTGAAATTATAAACTATTTAATCGTTATAGACAGGATTTTTGAGCCTGCGCTCAAAGAAACGCTCGCTTAAAGGCTTATCGTAAATAAACGACTGGAATCTCGTGCAGCCGCAGAGCATAAGTTCCTTAGCGTCTTCACGGGTCTTAACGCCTTTGCAGATAACGGTAAACCCGAGCATCTCGGCAAGATTGATCATATCTTTAACAATAATGCTTCCGCGGGGATCCTCAAGGGAAAGCTGTCCGAAGTCGAATTTAAGATAATCAGCCTTAAGATCCTGCAAAAGATCAAGGGAAGATCTTCCGAGACCGAACTTGTCTATGGTAACCTTAACGCCTCTTTCGGAAAGCTCCTGGGCAGCCTGGGTAAGAAGAAGTCTGCCGCCCTTGAAATCGGGTTCAGAGAATTCGATACCGATAAGTTTCCTGTCAACGCCGTTACTGTCGATGATATCAATGATGTCGCTGGCAAGCTTGGAATTGAAAAGGTTCTTACTTGCGAAATTGCAGGTGATGGGAACCATGTTGAAACCGGCATTGATCCATGTTTTAACAGATTCACATACTTTGCGGAGAACATGGAAATCGATCTTGGTAACGATTCCCGAGTTTCTTGCATATTCGATGAATTCATCAGGGGCAGTGATCCTTCCGTCGCGGGGCCATCTCGCAAGAGCTTCAGCCTCGAAAAGGGAAGGACGGCCTTCAGTTGCAACAACAGGCTGGAAATAGATAAGGAACTTATTCTCATCAACAGCACGGGAAATGGTTTTTGCAATGTTCTTCTGATTGACGAACGCAGCGTCTTTTTCGCTAAACACGACGAAATCCTCACCGCTTCGTCTGGCATTCTGAAGAGTAATGGAACACTCACCGAGAACATCATTGGAAGTAATGTGTCTGGGACTGATGTTTGTGATACCGGCTCTTGCGGAAACGATGTGAGAGAAACTGTCTCCATCACTTTCAAGCGTTACCTGAACAGCAGAGAGGAATGTCTTGAGGGCATCAACTTTTGTAGTGTGAATAACAACAACAAAGTTGTCACCGCCGACATGTATGGCAAATTCACCGGCTTCTTTGTTAACGAAAGAATCGATCTTCTGGGCAAACATCTTGATAGCCTTGCCGGTAATGTCGGAACCGAAGAACCTGTTAAGCTGATTAAATCCTTTAAGGCTTATAAATGCGCAGGAAAAGAGGAATCTGTCTTCAGAATCCAATATCTTACGTGTAGCCATATGGAAGTAATTGAGATTGTGAAGACCGGTATCAGGATTGATAAAACGCATGTCTCCAAGCAATTCTTTGATTCTGTTCAGAGCAATGCAGTCACTGACGCATTTGCAGAAGATTGAAATCCTGCTGCTTCTGTCAGGATCATTTACCGGAGCAAAGTTATGACGGTAAAAACGGACGATTACATTAACGCCTTCAACGCATTCAATGTTGTTATCGATGTAATCGCTGTCAGATTCGCCATTGATATAAGTGACGGTTCGCTTAATAAGCTTGCCGTCTGCATATACGTAATCTTCTATCTTGGAAACAGAAAGCTGGTCACATAGAGATGAAAATGAGTCACCGGAGAAATGATTTCCATCAAACGCTTCCAAAGAAGCGGTTATGTCAGTAAAGTTCTTACTGTCTCCGCTCATTTAACCACCCCTATTCTTTTGATTATTTGAATAATAAATGACAAACATATTTAATGCAATAAAGTCTGATGTTTATAAAACAAACTTGATTATTTGGAATGGAGAAAACTATGGAAAATACGGATAAAAGAACCGTCAAAAGAAAACTCGGAGACAACGGGGAAGATGCAGTCATCAAAATGATGACGGACAGCGGATACTCCTTGCTTTGCAGAAATTTTGAAATACATAACGTCGGAGAGCTTGATTGTGTTTTCACAAAGGATAATGACGTTTTCGTAGTTGAAGTCCGGACAAGAAGAAATCTTGGAAGCTATCCGACTTCATCCGAAACGGTTGATTACAGGAAAAGAAACAAGATCGAGAAGACGACACGGTATCTTATATCTAAATACAGGCTTTATGACAGAAATATAGTTTTTCTTGTAGCTTCTGTTACCCACAGCGCAAGCGGAATGATTAAAAATATCGAGCTGATTCCGTTTTAGTGGTACAAAATGTAGAAAAATAGTCTCTTTATAAAAGTAATATGAAATTTGATTGCTTTAAAATTGCATTTTCAATATAATTGGTGAGGTTTTCAGGGGGAATTATGCCTCCGGATTGCAATTTTGGTTTATCTGAATTTCATTTTGAAAGAGGAATCTGACATGAAAAGCTACAGGGAAATGACTGCGGAAGAGCTTAAGCAGGAGAAAGAGATTCTCGTTAAGCGCTATGAAGAGTACAAGGCTATGAACCTTTCTCTCAATATGACTCGCGGCGTTCCTTCGACCGAGCAGCTTGATCTTTCAAGCGATATGTATGAGTCACTTAACGGATCCGACTTCCTTTCCGAAAAAGGTCAGGATGTCAGGAACTATGGTGTCCCTGCAGGTATCGATGATATCCGCAAAGTCTTCGCTGAGATCCTCGGAACAGATACGGAAAATATCTTTATGGGTAATTCCTCAAGCCTTAACCAGATGTTTGATGCTCTTATGAGAGCAATGGTTTTCGGTGAGATAGAATCAGATAAGCCCTGGTCTTGTGTTGAGGGCCGTAAATGGCTTTGCCCGGCTCCCGGTTATGACAGACACTTCAGAGTTACTGAAACTTTAGGCTTTGAGCTTATTCCTGTTCGCATGACCGAGAACGGTCCTGACATGGATGTTGTAGAAGAACTCGTTAAAGATCCCAAGGTCCTTGGTATCTGGTGCGTTCCTTGCTACAGCAATCCTGACGGAATCGTATATTCTGAAGATACATGCAAAAGACTTGCTTCTATGAAGACTGCAGCACCTGATTTCAGGATCATGTGGGATAACGCATATGTCGTTCACCACATCACAGAGAACGAGAGCGAGAGGGGAAAGATCCCTGATATCCTTTCTCTCTGCGCAGAAGCAGGCTTCCCGAACAGACCTTACGAGTTTGCATCTTCATCAAAGGTCACATTCGCCGGCGGCGGAATTTCATGCTTTGCCGCCAACCCTGACAACATGGCAAGGGCTAAGAAGTATCTTTCAGTTCAGGCTATTTGCACCAACAAGGTTAACCAGCTTGCTCACGCCAAGTTCCTTCCTAATGCGGAAGCTGTTGATAAGCATATGAGAAAGCACGCAGAGATCTTAAGACCCAAGTTCGAGGCTGTTCAGAAGGTTCTCAAGGAAGAATTAGGTGATTCCGGTCTCTGGCATTGGACAGATCCAAAGGGCGGTTATTTTGTCAGCTTCTATGCATTCCCCGGCACTGCAACAAAGGTAGTCGCCATGTGCAAGGATGCCGGAGTTGCTCTTACACCTGCAGGCGCAAGCTTCCCTTACGGAAAGGATCCCGATGATTCCAACATCCGTCTTTGTCCGTCATTCCCGCCTGTCGAAAACATTGTCAAGGCAGTGAGCATTCTCAGCGTTTGTGCTAAAATTACTGCTATAGATAAACTTCTGGAGGAGTAATCCCGTGATAACAAAAGATACTTATGAGAGCCCCCTGAATTCAAGATATGCGAGCAGGGAGATGCAGTTCATATTCTCTCCCGACAAGAAGTTCCGTACCTGGAGACTTCTTTGGATCGCATTAGCTGAGGCAGAGAAGGAATTAGGCCTTAACATTACTGATGAGCAGATCGCGGATCTCAAAGCTCACAAAGACGACATCGATTATGAAGATGCCGCAGCTGAAGAGAAGATCCGCCGTCATGACGTTATGGCTCACGTTCATTCATATGGAAAGCAGGTTGCCGGTTCCGGCGCTGACGGAATCATCCACCTTGGAGCAACATCCTGCTATGTAGGAGACAACACTGACATTATTATCATGCGTGATGCTCTTACGCTTATCAGAAAGAGACTCGTTGTTCTCATTTCCAAACTTGCAAAGTTTGCTGAAGAGTATAAGGCAATGCCTACTCTCGGGTTTACCCATTTCCAGCCCGCACAGCTCGTAACGGTAGGAAAGAGGGCAACACTCTGGCTGCAGGACCTTGTTTTCGACCTTGAGACAGTCGAGAATGCCATCGCATCCCTTAAGCTTCTCGGATGCAAGGGCACAACGGGAACACAGGCATCTTTCCTTGATCTTTTCGACGGTGATCACGCCAAGTGCGTTGAACTTGACAAGAAGATCTGCGATAAGATGGGATTTGAGTCTTCTTACTATGTATCCGGCCAGACATACTCCAGAAAGATAGATTTCACTGTTCTTTCAGCACTAGCCGCAATTGCTCAGAGCGCTCATAAGTTCTCCAACGATATCAGACTTCTCCAGCACTTAAAGGAGATAGAAGAGCCTTTTGAGAAGAACCAGATCGGATCTTCCGCAATGGCATATAAGAGAAACCCCATGAGATCCGAAAGAATCGCATCTCTTTCAAGATACGTTATCTCAGATCTCATCAATCCCGCGATGACATCATCAGAGCAGTGGTTCGAAAGAACACTCGACGACTCGGCAAACAAGCGCATATCGGTACCAGAGGCTTTCCTTGCAGTTGACGCCATCCTCGGAATTTACACAAACGTTGCTTCCGGCCTCGTTGTTTATCCCAAGATCATCGAAAAGCACATTTTCGATGAGATTCCTTTCATGATGACAGAGAATATCATGATGGAAGCAACTAAGAAGGGCGGAAACCGTCAGGAACTCCATGAGAAGATCCGTCAGCTCTCAATGCAGGCCGGTTCAGTAGTTAAGAATGAAGGCAAGCCCAACGATCTCCTCGAGAGGATAGCTGCTGATCCCGAGTTCGGTATGACAATGGACGAACTCATTTCGCTCAGAGACCCAAAGCTCTATATCGGAAGATGCCCTGAGCAGGTTGACGCATTCCTTGACGAGTGCGTAAATCCTTTGCTTGCTGCACATGAAGCAGACCTTTCTGTCGATGAGGTCGAGCTGAAAGTCTGATCAAAGACAGCATATGAAATAATTAAGCCCCTGAAGATAATAACTTCAGGGGCTCTTTTTGTCATTTGGTTTGAATAAATCAGCGGTACCTTCCGCCTGCAGAAGAGATTGCAAGTATAATGACACCAATGTAGAGAAGGCATATTGCGGTCATGAAGATGCCAAAGGCTAGACCACCGATCGAACAATACTTTCCGACACGAACCTTAGCCGTATAAACATTGTATTTTGTTACATAGCTTCTTGCTTTGGTCATGCCGATAATGCCGAAGATTATACCCAGGAAGCTTGCAAAGAAGGTGCATGAAAAAGCTGCGGCAAGAATGCCCATGATCATGCAGCTCTTGGCTTCTTCCGGATTACCTACGTTAACCGGGTTAACTATCGCCTGGGGCTGGGGAGCATAACCGTACTCGGGAGCGACAGGTACAAGTACCTGCTCGGGCAGTGAGCTTCCGCAGTTAGGGCAGAATTTCGCGTTGTCATCAAATTGGGTTCCGCAATTAGGGCAGATCATAATGTTTTCCTCCGTATTCCATGTGTTTTGTAACAACTTAGATTGTTACACCAAAGGTATTTTATCATTGAAAAAATAATATTTATATATAAAATTATAAAAGTGCGCATTTGTTAATGTTTGAATAAGGGGTTTAAATGAAGACTGCTGTCCTGATACCGGTATATAATCCCGATGTTAAGTTCCTGCCGCTTGTCAGAGAGCTGAAGTCGAAGGGATATGTCGTTGTTGTCTGTAATGATGGCAGTGAACACAAGTTTGATTCTGTTTTTGATCAGATTAAGGATGACGTCTGTTACGTCTCATATGAAGACAATAAAGGCAAAGGTCATGCCCTTAAACGTGGGTTTGAGTATATCGGCAACAATCTTACAGATGAAGTCGAATATATTGTTACTGCTGACGCAGACGGTCAGCATGCGGTCGAAGACATAGACAGAGTTACAAGACAGCTCCACAAATCAAAGGGAATAGTTCTCGGTATGAGAGACCTGTCTGAACATATTCCGATCAAATCGAGAATAGGCAATGATCTTTCCAAGACTGTGTACACAATCATCACGGGCGTCTATCTCAGGGATAATCAATCCGGTCTTCGCGGTTTTCCTGTCAGCATGACAGACTGGCTCTGCGATATTCCGGGGACCAAATATGATTATGAGCTTAATGTCCTGATCACTGCGCATAAGGAAGGTATTCCGATAGCGGGCATCGACATCAAGACGATCTACGAGAACAACAACAAGAATTCTCACTTCAAGCCGATCAAAGACACAATAAGGATCCAGGGATCGCTTCTCTCGTACGGATTGATATCGACTCTTGTTTATACGCTTTATGTTGTCGCCCTGGCTGTCATTTCATGGTTCAATATCCCGTACTTTTACCAGTGGACACTTGCCATGTACGTCTGGATAACCGGAATGCATGTAGTTTTGAACCTCTTTTCCGCAGGAATAAGGCATCGTCAAAAAATAAGCGTCATATATTACGTCACCAGTGCCATCAAATACTGCATAGCAACACTCATAATGCTCCTGTTTGATTTCCAGGGGTGGTTCATAGCGCTTGGCGCATTCATCGCACTTATCGTCGTCGTGATTCTGTCATATGTTTTCGGCAGATCAGGCATCATGGGAAAGGTATAGTTTAATGATCAGATGTGAAGAAGAACTGGTAAAAAAGCTGGTTTCTGAAAGTGAACAGATTAACCTGAACGGACTTGATATCGAGATCAAGAACATTCCGGATGATGACAGGGAGGGAGTTCTCGATAAGCGTGAATTCTTTATAAGAAACGCCATTCTCGCATTTCAGAAAATGACTCCTTTTAAGTTCTCCGTTGAAGGAATGAGGCTTTCAACCAAGACTCAATGCCTTGATATATGCAGGGATGAGATTATTAACAGCAGTTTTGAGATTGATTCGGACGGTCGCAAAGTAACTTGCTACAGATATGAAAGGGCAGATTCTGCTGACGCTGTAAGACCCGTGCTTATATACATTCACGGTGGTTCTTTTATGGCCAGCAGTGCCAAATACTATGAGCAGCCTTGCAGGTTTGCGGCAGAACAGTCAGGCTGCGTCGTTTTAAACATCGAATACGGACTTGCCCCTGAAAACCGTTATCCTGCTGCAATCCATGATGTTCTTAACCTTATAACTTACGTTTATCAGAATGCTGCGGATCTTAGGATCGATAATTCAAGAATCGGCCTTTTCGGTGACAGTGCAGGCGCAAATCTGGCTTTGGCCGCAATAATCGATAACAAAAGCGAAGCTAAAGTCTCCTATTGCGGGCTTTTTTATCCCTGTGTCGATCTTTATTCCGGAGACGGATTGTACGATTGGAATGAATCGGACTATTCCATCAACGAAGAGGAGAGAGAATTGATCCTTTCAAGACTGCAGTTAGGCCGCTGTGACGGAAAGGGCAATGATTCCCTGATGGCAGGCATTCTTTTGAACTACACCGGTGAAAGATACGAAGAAGTTAAGAGAGCACCCGATGTCAGTCCCGTTTACGCCGATCTTTCCGTAATGCCTTTTACAGGTTTCTTCTCGGCCGAATATGACGGATTGAGGATCCAGAGTGAATACTATGCCAGATTATTGAAGAAGGCGGGAATACCGTTCAAATTTACCCGTTACAGAGGTGTAACTCACGCATTCCTTGACTATTTCGGCATTGTACCCCAAGGCGAAGCCGCCATTTTGCAGATGTGCGGTCAGGTAAAGGATATCTGGGGGCTTAACTGATGATAGCCAGGATCGTCACACATAATATAGAAGAACTCAAAAACTCCCGTCAGACATTCGAATCTATCTACAGGATCATTCATGAGAGTTTTACCGGAGAATTGTTTGCCGAGTATCTTGACGACAGCGGTATACGCAAGATCACATATTCCGAGTTCTTTTCCAGGACTGATCTTTTTACCTGTGCATTTCTTGAAAAGTACGGGTGTCCTTCAGATGATTCCAAGCGCATTGCGGGCATCTATCTCGAAAACTCCGTAGACTGGATCGCTTGTTTCTGGGGACTTCTCAGAGCGGGCTTCAAACCGGTTCTTCTCAATACAAGGCACAGCATTGCCGTTACAAACGACATCATCAGGGAATTGAAACCCGTTTTTGTTGTCTCTTCAGACACAAGAGTTGAAGGCGCTGTTACAGTTGAAGAAGCTTTGGACGGAATAGCTGATTATTCGATACCCGAGAAGGATCATTGGGAAGATGAGATCCTACTTGTAACCAGCGGTTCAACAGCAAAACCGAAGATAATCTCACACTGCGGCAGAACCATCTGTAAACAGGTTGAGCTTAGTGCTGATATTGTCAGGGAAAACCCTACAATTCAATATAACAGCAAGCTTGAGATCAGAAATCTTGCATTTCTGCCGTTCTACCACATATTCGGCCTTGTTGCTCTGCTTATGTGGTTTACGTTCTTCGGCACATGCCTTGTGTTCATACCCAGATACGACGCCGATACCATCCGTTTTGTCTGCAGAAGAATCGGTGTAACTCACTTTTTTGCAATTCCGCTTGTTTGGAACAAGACCGTCTCAGCACTTGAAGCTGAAGTCGCCAAGGAGAATAAGACTGCTGCTTTTAACAGGCTTATTAAGTTCTCCAATGGATTGCAGGATCTTTTCCCGCATATCGGACCGAAAATCGCGAGAGGCATTCTGTTTAAGAAGATCAGGCGCCAGCTTCTCGGCGAAAAAATGATGTTCCTCATTTCCGGAGGCGGATTCATCTCTCCCAGGACTCTTGAGGTTCTAAACGGGCTCGGTTATTCGATATATAACGGTTATGGTCTTACAGAATGCGGCGTGCTTTCAGTCGAGCTTTCGAGAAAGCCCAAATACCGCAACACAGCCAAATGCGGAAAGATTTTTTCGAACATCAAATACAAGCTTTCTGATGAAGGCGAACTCCTGATACCTCAGGATCACTCTTTAAACGGACTGTATGCTGAAGGTCAATTCAACAGATTCGATCATGAATACTATGCCACGAATGACATCGTCAAGATCGATGAAGACGGAAGGCTTGCAATTATCGGCAGGAAAGACGATGTGATCATCGGACCCAACGGAGAGAATATCTCTCCCGAAGAGATCGAATCACGTATCAACAAAGGCAGTTATTCAAAGATATCGCTTGTTAACGCAAAGCTTCCCGGAAGTGAAGCTAAAGCAATGATCCTCGTACTGTCAGACGACGGAAAGCTTGGTGCTTATGAGCTTACTGCTTCTCTGAAAGGCATTTTTGTTTCAATCGCATCGCTTTCCATGATCGAAAGGCCAACCAAAGTAATAAACCTTACAGGTAAGATGCCCGAGAACCTGAAAGGTGTTGACCGTAAAGCTCTTACGGCTGGACTTGAGCAGGGAAGTCTTTACTTTATCGAGTGTTCTGACCCCACGGACGAAGAAATGAAGAGGATCAGGTCTGCCGAGTACACGGAACTCCTTGGTTCCATTTGCGATGTTTTCGCCGAAGTTCTTGGCAAGGAACGCAATGAAATAACAGAGACTTCCAACTTCATCACATTAGGTGGAGACAGTATGCAGTACGTCGAACTGCTCAGTAAAGTTGGCGAGAAGACCGGCAAGCAGATTATTATGAATGAAACTCCTTTGATCACACCGATGGCAATTGCTGATTACATCATGGACAGCAACGAGAAGAAGGACGAGGATAACAACTGATGTTTCTGATCAGATGGCTGCTTTACATAACCGGTTTGATTCCTGCGTTACTCTTTTTCTTACCGAAAAGATATTTTCTTCGCGCCAAGAAAAAGACAGGATATAAGGGACCTATCATTGTCGCCCTTAATCACACGTCATTCCTTGATTATGTCTGCGCACTTTTGGCTTTTCCTTTCAGAAGACTTTACGTTCTGGTATCAGCGAAGTTCTATGACTTTAACCCGTTCCTCACTTTAATGGTCAGATCAATGGGCGTTATCCGTGTTGACTCGGTCAGCGGAAACATGGATGCCGTAAACAAAGCAATAAAGCTGCTTAAGAGCGGCAAATCAATAATGATATTTCCCGAGGGACATATTGAGACAGAAGGCAAGCTCCTTGAATTCGGTCAGGCTGCAGCTTTGATGAGCCTCGGATCGGGTTCTCCGATCGTTCCCGTATACCATAACGGTAAGATAGGTCCCGGAAAGCGCGACAAGATGTTCATCGGTGAATTGATGTTCCCCGACAGCTATCTGATAAAGGAAGAAACGCTTCAGGAACAATCAAAGAGCCTGACCAAAGATCTGTACGACACCATCGAGAAGTACAGACAGTTCTATCTTGACAGCTTTTTTGAAGCTGAAGGGAAGAAGCCCGCAAAGCCCAAGCATGCGAACATGACTTACAGATTCATTAAGCTGACAGCGCATCCCTTGGTTAACATTCTCATGCATCCTAAATTTGTTTTCGAAAACGGGATGGCCAGAGGCACTTTATACAGGCAAAAGGGCATGATCCAGATCAGCAACCATTCCTGGTGGATGGACGCGCCTTTGATGTATTACATCTTCTTCAAGCTCTCTCCCCAGTGCATTGCCGCAAGTGATGTTGCCAAGGTTAACAAAATGTGGGGTTTCTTTGAAAGTAAGATGGGCTGCATTATGCTTGACCGTTCCGGATTTGACTGGGGCGCTATAAGAAACTGTGTCGATTGCCTTAAAAACGACATTCCTCTTGTAGTATTCCCTGAAGGGCACATGAACTACGATGATAAGTTCCTGCCATTCATGAGCGGAGCGGCCATGCTTGCCCTCATGACAGGATCGCCGGTAGCACCCGTTTACATTCATACAACGTACAAGCCTTTCAACAGGCAAGTCTTCGTAATAGGCGAACTTATTAAATTTGACAGGACTTATCAAATGACTGATAATAACTCAGTTAACCTTGCAAACGAGCTTTTATACAGGAAAATGAACGAGTTGAGGCAGATCGCAATACGCGAATCCTCGCCTGAATTCAATCAAAAAGTCCGTGTGGTAAGGAAACAGATGAAGGCCAATCTCGAACGCGCAAACGCATCAAACAAAGACGCATCTGAGAAAAAGGCCGATAAAGATACCGGAGGGGAGACTAAGAACGATGCTTGAAGAACTTTACTCGGTAATCTGTGACAGCTATAAAGCTATGAACCGCGAATTCCAAATTCCTCTTTCTTCCATTACAGAAGATACGCTTCTTAAGGATCTTGATATGGATTCAGTATCTTTTGTGGTGATCATGATGAACATTGAAGACAAGATGAATGTCCGCCTTAACGTAAGCGGTACATCCGCCTTCCAGACTGTCGGCGATATTATCAAGGCAATTGAAGAATCAAAATAACGATAATCAACATAAAGGAGAATGAAAATGGGTGATTTTGTAATCCTTACAGACAGTTCCACGGATCTGACCAAGGACCTTCGAGAAAGGTTCGGCGTTACCGATTATCTTCCGGGAATCGTTGTGTTTCCTGACGGAAAGAAAGAGTATTCCACTCTTGACTGGGAGCTTATGAGTCCTGATGAATTCTACGGAAGCATGACAAAGGATGCTTTATACACGACAGGCATCAACAGCAGGGAGATCCAGGAAGAGTTTTTCGAGAAATATCTCAAGCAGGGACTCGATATCCTCAACATCTCACTTTCATCTGCTCTCAGCGGCACATACAGCCAGTGCAAGTCTGTTGCCGAAAAGCTTAAGGAGAAGTATCCCGAGAGAAAGATCATAGTTGTTGACTCCATCAGATATTCAGGAGGCCTTGGCCTTCTCGTAACTTATGCTTGCGACATGAAAAAGGAAGGCAAGTCCATCGAGGAGATCGCTGATTGGCTCAACGCGAATAAATACAGACTGCACCAGTGCGGAACAGTTGACGACCTCAACTTCCTCAAGAAATCAGGCCGTGTATCCAATGTAGCCGCATTCATGGGAAGCCTCATCAATATTAAGCCTATGGCAGAATGTGACCGTACCGGCATGAATCAGATCATCGGTAAGGTTACAGGTTATAAGAAGATGTTCGCCGCTGCTCTGGAATACATGAAGAGAACCATGGAACCCAATCCCAAGAGAGTCTTTGTATCTCACACATTCCGTAAAGCACAGTGGATCCAGATGCAGGAGCTCATCAAGGAAAACTTCCATCCTGACGAGATAATCGCAACAAGAGTAAATATGGCAAACGGAACATCAATCGGTCCGGGTATGATCATCGCATTCTATCTCGGAACGGAGATGTCTGAAGGCCTCGCAGAAGAGACCAAGATCTTAAACGAGATCAAAGCCGGAATATGACACCAGGACAGATAGCGCTTCTCATCACCGCCATCGTAATCTTCATAGCGCTCAGCGGCTTCATCTTTATGTGGTTCTACGTTATGGGTATTGCCAAAAAGCAGTACTTTGATATGTTTGTCCGCGAAACAGATGATAAATGGATGAGAGGCAACAGCTGTCCGGAAGATGCAGACCATTCCGTAATGTTCAATGCCGGAATGGATTGGGGCGAAGCCAATTCAAACGTCAGGGAAGAGATAGAGATCACGAGCAAAGACGGCTTGAAGCTTAAAGGCGAATACTTCAATTTCGGGTTTGACAAAGCCGCTATCATCCTGATCGGAAGAGCGGAAACTCTTCTTTACAGCTATTACTTTGGCGATCTTTTCCAGAAAGCCGGCTGCAACGTCATCGTTATCGATCCGCGCGCATGCGGTCAGAGCGAGGGCAAGTATACTACTGCCGGCATTAAGGAAAGTGAAGACGCAGCGCTTTGGATTGACTATATCCACAAGAATTATGGCATTGAAAAATTCTATATTCACGGCATTTGTGTAGGATCTGCAGAGGCTGTTTTCGTAGCTGCTGCCAAGCAGCCATATCTTAGCGGCATTATTCTTGAAGGACCTTACAGCACTTTCTACAATGTGCTTAAGATGAGAACGAAGATCAAGAAAAAGCCGACTTTCCCGATATGCATACAGATGGCATTACTCTATAAAAAGTATGCCGGTGTCAGCATTTTCAGTCAAAAGCCTATTGAATCGGTAAAAAAAGTAACCGTTCCCACGCTCTTCCTCTGCGGTAAGGAAGACAAGAGTAACAATCCCGCGGATTTTACCAAGATATATGATGCATGTGCGAGCCAGTCGAAGAGCTTTGTCTGGTTTGATCACGGTGCTCATTCTCATCTTAGAATTGTTAACCCTGAAAAATACGATTCGGAAGTTACCAAATTCATTAATTCTTAATACAGGAGGTTAATTATGAGTACATTCGACATCATTACTGATTCAACCAGCGATCTTTCTCTTGAGCTTCGTGAGAAATACGGCATCAGTTACTGCAAGATGGAATTCTCATGTGAGGATAAGACGTATCACGCGTCTCTTGACTGGGATGAGATATCATACAAAACCTTCTATGATTCGATGAGGCAGGGAAAAAGGTTCAAGACCGTACAAGTTCCCGTTAAGACCTTTGACGAAGTATTCAGAGAGCACCTTGATAAAGGACAGGATATTCTTTACATTGCTTGTTCTTCCGGACTTTCAGGATCATATAACGCTGCAAAAGTATATTGCGAAGAACTGAAATCCGACTATCCCGGCAAAAAGATCATCTGCATTGATTCACTCATCAGCGGAATGGGCCAGGGATCAATGGCCGTCAAAGCTGCTCAAATGCGTGATGAAGGCTGTTCAATTGAAGAAACTGCTAAATGGATCGAAGATAACAAGCTGTTTTACAATCAGTACGGCACGACCGAATCATTAGAGTATCTTAAGGCGGCCGGACGTGTAACTGCTTCTTCCGCGTTCTTCGGAAATCTCTTCTCGGTTAAACCCATACTGATCTCAGATCTTGAAGGCCACAATCTGGCGGTAAAGAAGGTAAAGGGCAGGGCATCTTCTCTTATTGAGCTAGCCGCAATGACTGCTCAATATATCATCGATCCTACTGAACAGACTATTTACATTGGTCATGCGGATGACGAAGCTGCTGCGAATACTGTTGCTGAAAAGATTAAGGAATTAATCCCCGGAGCAACGACAAGTCTTTACGTTATCGGACCCATCGTAGGCGCATCAGTCGGCCCCGGCACGATTATCGTTTTCTATCGAGGAAAGAACAAAAAGGAACAGATTAATGGAAATTAACGTCATTAAGGGGATGCTCCTTGCAGGCAGCAAGAACATTCTCGAAAACAAAAAGACTCTGAATGACATGAACGTATTCCCGATCCCGGATGGCGATACGGGAACAAATATGGACAAAACGATGACCGGCATCGTAAAAGTCCTCATGGAGATCGGAGACAGGGATCTGACTCCGGAAGACTTTGACGAGCTCTATAAGAGCGCTCTGATGAATTCGCAGGGCAATTCCGGTGTTATCCTCTCACAGTGGCTCAAGGGCTTTTTAAGAGCACTCAGGACTGAGACTGAACTCAATCCCGGCAATCTTGATGCCGCGTTCATTTCAGGAACCGAATCTGCATATTCTTCCGTTGCAGACCCGGTAGAAGGCACTTTCCTTACGGTTTGCCGTGAAGCTCAGGAAGAAGCAGAGGACCTTTTCGACGAGGATACGACCGTTAAAGATTTCATGAAGAATGTCGTATCAGGAGCTTCCGAATCTCTCAAGCACACTCCTGACAAGCTTGCTGTCCTCAAGGAATATGACGTTTTAGACAGCGGCGGAATGGGCTTTCTCTGTCTGGTCACAGGAATGCTTTCCTCTTTGGATGACGATTTTGTCTATGATTTCAGTGAATTTGAATCATTGAAGCCTACTTTCTCATCAAACGGCACACTCACTACTTCTTCTGACGGTGAGGAATTCGGTTATTGCACTGAGCTGATAATCAAGATCGAAGACAGTAAAGTCGCAAGCTTTAATTCCGATACCGTAAGGATCGACATGAACAGCTTCGGCAATTCGCTTGTTTTAGTTCAGGACGGTAGTGATCTCAAGATCCATATTCATACGCTCAAGCCCGAAGAAGTTCTTGCTTATTTCCATAAGTACGGCGAGTTCGTTAAGATCAAGATCGAGAATATGACGATCCAGCATCACGAGAACTTCATGACAGCCACTCAAGATTGCGCAATTGTTGCTGTTGCTGATGGTGACGGTATCGAAGAACTCTACAGATCTTTGGGAGTCAAGGAAATCGTCAGGGGAGGGCAGTCTGATAACGTTTCCGTCCAGAACCTGCTGAACGCATGCAAAGCGGCTTCCGCAAATCATGTAATCCTGCTCCCGAACAATAAGAACATCATCATGACGGCAGAGAAGGTCCGTGAATTGATCACTGATACCGTAATCCATATCGTTCCCACCAAATCAATGGTTGAAGGATACTGCGCTCTGTCGCTTATCGACAGTTCTGCTTCTTATGATGTCATTGAGAAAACAATGCTCGAGTCGCTTGTAGGAGTTCATTCCGGTTTTGTCTCAGTAGCTGACAAATCAGGCATATATAACGGTATAGACGTAAAAGCAGGTGAATATATCGGAGTTATCGACGACGATGTCATCGTTTGCAGTTCTAACGACGTCAAAACCGCGTTAGCAGAACTTACTGCCGCCATCCCGGGAATCGGTCACATTGAAGCGATTACGGTATTCTGCAGCACTAGTGATGGTATTTCCGTTATCGAAAATGCCAAAGCCGACGTCACGGCTTCTTGTCCAAATGCCGAGATCTGCGTCGCATACGGCGGCCAGGGAATCTACGATCTTGTAGTGCTTTATCAATGATATGAAAAGAGTAATTCTTGATCTTTCAGGCGGAGACAATCCCGCAACGGTAATCTGTGAAGGTGCTTTCAAGGCGCTTTCTGATAATGCCGATCTGTTTATCTCATTTGTAGGACCGCAGAAGGACTATGAAGGCTTAGAAGAAAAGCATTCTGACCTGAAAGACAGATTCGAATTTATTCCTTGCAATTCCGTTTTGTCCAACGAGGACAATCCCATGCTGGCAGCAAAGCCCGGTGCGGATTACTCAATGTCCGTCGCGCTTGAGAATCTTTCCAAAAGCGAAGGCCCTGCAGCAGTTGTGAGTGTGGGCAACACCGGAGCTCTCATTATCGCTTCCGTTATCAAGATCGGACTCGATTCAGGATGCAAAAGACCAGTTCTCGCAGCTCTTCTGCCTTACAACATTGAAGGCCGCGTATGTCTCGTTGACTGCGGCTCATCTCTTGAACCTACACCCGAAGAAATGCTAAGCTTCGGCATTTTGGGCTCAAAACTCATGGAATCCCGCGGGATCAATGCCCCAAAAGTCGCTCTGCTGAATGTAGGCAAGGAAGACTGCAAAGGCACGGAGACAATGATCAGCGCTTTTAAGCTTCTTAATGAATCAAGCCTCAATTTTGTCGGCAACACCGAACCCGATGACCTGCTTTCAGGCAATATCGATGTTGCTGTTTCTACCGGACTGGTCGGCAACGCCTTGCTAAAAGGTAACGAAAGCGCCGGAACTCTAGTATCCGACAACATCCGCAAAGGTCTGGCCGAGCGACTATCCGGTGATAGTTTAAAAGCTGCTTTGGAAGTGCTCAAAGAGAACGAAATCCTGTATCAATACAACGAATACGGCGGTGCAGTTATCCTTGGAATAAGGAAACACGTAGTCAAAGCTCACGGCAAAGCAGACGCACAAACTATCTACAGCTGCATAAATCAGGCAATGATGTCTATTTAAGACATATTAATTTGATTTACAAATCTTTTCCATAAGGATATAATTTAGCGATTCTTTATTTGTGAGGTGGTTTTTATGAAAACTTGTTTTTCAACACTGGCTTGTCCGGACTTCTCCTGGCAAGAAATCTACTCGATGGCTAAGGATTTCGGTTTTGACGGAATCGAGATCAGAGGACTGGGACAGGATATCTTCTCAGTCAAAGCAGCACCTTTCACAGATAAAGAACTACCTAAGACCATCGCAAAACTAAAGGACCTAAAGCTAACAATCCCTTGCCTTTCTTCAGGCGAGCCTGTAAACAACCTTGAGACCAAGGACAAGGCTATTGCTGAAATCAGGGCATATATCGAGCTTGCAAACAAGCTTGGCACATCTTTCATCCGCGTTTTGGGCGACAGAAATCCCGCTCCCGAAAAGGAGATAGACGACAACGTCGTTATTACCATCATGAGAGAGCTCATTCCTTACGCAGAAGAGATGAATGTTACTCTCCTTATCGAGACTAACGGTGTTTATGCAGACACAAAGAGACTCAAGAAAGTATTGGACGAGATCAACAACCGCAAGGTTGCTGCTCTTTGGGATATGCATCACCCTTACAGATTCATGGGTGAGACTCCCGTTGAGACGGTTAACAATCTCGGCGAGTACATCAAGCACGTTCACGTTAAAGATTCCGTCATGGCTGACGGCAAGGTCTCATATAAGCTCATGGGAGCAGGCGACATGCCTCTCAAGGAAATGTTTGATGCTCTCCAGGCGATCGATTATATCGGCTATGTATCTCTCGAATGGGTATACAGATGGTCTAAGAACCTTGAAGGCGCAGGCATCGTTGTTCCACAGTTCGCCGCATACATGGAGACATACCGTCCCAAGCAGAAGACTGAACTCCAGATGGACACCAGGGGAACAGGTTACTATCCCTGGCCCAAGGAAACCCTGATCGACCTGACATTCCCGGATGTCCTCGACAAGATCTGTGAGCTGTTTCCTAATCAGTATGCTTTCCGCTACACAGAGCTCGACTACACAAGAACATATCCTGAGTTCAGGAACGACGTTGATAACCTTGCTCGCGCATTCCTCGCAATGGGCTGCAAGAAGGGTGACCACATCGCCATTTGGGCAACAAACGTACCCCAGTGGTATCTGACATTCTGGGCTGCAACTAAGATCGGATGCGTACTTGTAACTGTAAACACAGCTTACAAGATTCACGAAATTGAGTATCTGCTCCGCCAGTCTGACACATGCACTCTTGTCATGATCGACAAGTTCAAGGACTGCGATTATATCCAGATCATCAACGAGATCTGCCCTGAGCTCAAGGACAGTGAACCCGGCAAGCTCGAAGCAGCAAGACTTCCTGTTCTTAAGAACGTCATTACTTGCGAGTCGCATGTTCCCGGATGCTTCCACTGGGATGATATGCCCACTCTTGCCGAGAAGGTCAATGTCAGCGATGTTGAGAAGATCAGAAGAACCATCGACAAGCATGATGTCTGCAACATGCAGTACACATCAGGCACAACAGGATTCCCTAAGGGCGTTATGCTTACACACTACAACGTCGTCAACAACGGTAAGGCTATCGGAGACTGCATGGATCTGTCATCCTTCGACCGTATGATGATCCAGGTTCCTATGTTCCACTGTTTCGGCATGGTCCTCGCAATGACGGCTTCCGTAACTCACGCTGTTACGATGTCTCCTATCACGGCATTTTCGCCCAGAAAAGGCCTCAATTGCATCAACCAGGAGAAGATTACATGCTTCCACGGCGTTCCCACAATGTTTATCGCAATGCTCGGACATGAGAATTTCCCGACAACAGACTTCTCACACATGAGAACCGGCATCATGGCAGGATCACCTTGTCCTATCAAGACAATGGAAGAGGTCATCGAGAAGATGCATATGCCTGAGATCGTTATCACTTACGGTCAGACTGAGGCATCACCGGCCACAACGATGAGTAAGACAACAGATACCATCGAGCAGAGAGTCAACACTGTCGGACCTTCCATCTTCGGAGTTGAGACCAAGATCGTTGATCCCGAGACCGGAGAAGAGCTTCCTGACGGTGTTCCCGGCGAGTTCTGCGCAAGGGGTTACAACATCATGAAGGGTTACGACAAGATGCCCGAAGCTACGGCAGCATCAATCGACGAAGACGGCTGGCTCCATTCAGGTGACCTCGCACTCAAGAGACCTGAAGACGGTTACTACAAGATCACCGGCCGTATAAAGGACATGATCATCAGAGGCGGCGAAAACATCTACCCGAAGGAGATCGAGGACTTCCTTTATACGCATCCCAAGATCCAGGACGTTCAGGTAATCGGTGTTCCTGATGCTGATTACGGCGAAGAGATCCTTGCGGCAGTAGTACTCAAGCCCGGTGAGGAATCATCCGAGGAAGAGATCAAGGAATATGTTAAGACTCATATGGCTAAGCATAAGATCCCGAGATACGTTGATTTCATTGACGGCTTCCCGATGAACGCGGCAGGAAAGATCCTTAAGTACAAGATGAGGGAAGAGGCAGTCGAAAGACACGGACTTGAGAACGCCAACAAGATCGTAACTGCCTGATTGATTACAAACACACAAAACAAAAGGGACCATACAGCTGTATGATCCCTTTTTTATTTCCTGAAAAGAATTATTACTTATGAGGCATTGCTGTGTAGAGCACTGCAGCTGTCTTGGAAACAGGCATCGTCTGAAGTGTAATGTGTCCGGGACCGGTAAGAGTGGTATTGAAGAGACCTTCGCCTCCGAGGAGCACGTTGGCAACGCCCTTGACCATCTGGACATCCAAAGTAACTGTGCTGTCCATCATGACTACATAACCTGTATCAACGATCTTTTTCTCGCCGGGTGCAAGGTCATATTCAACGGCGGAACCGTCAACTTCAAGGAAAACGGTACCGTTGCCTGAAAACTTCTGCATGATGAAACCTTCGCCTCCGAAGAAACCGCCGCCGATCTTCTTCTGGAAGCCGATAGACATTTCAACATCGCCGATCATTGCGAGAAATGAACCCTTCTGGCACATGATAGAGTTGCCGTTAAGCTGAACCGCAACAATGGAACCGGGGAAGGAGGAAGCAAAAGCAATCTCACCGGGCTGAACAGCGGTATAGTGATTGAGAGCCAAAGACTCACCTGTGATCATGCGGCCAAACATCTTACCGAGGCCTCCGGTCTTTGTCTCCATATTAATAGAAGAATCCATCCAGCTCATTGCTCCGGATTCACAACGAACATATTCGCCTGTATCAAGAGAGATTACGACAGCGGGAAGATTACCGCCAATGATTTTGTATTGCATTTGAAGCACCTCCTAAAAGGAAATAAAATAGCAATTTAATTTTATAAATACAAAGCCGAAAGTTCAAACTGCTTAATGTTCAAATATTCAGACCGTTCAATGACTAAATTGACTATTATTCGTTTCTTTTCCGAAATTAAACAGATATTTCAAATTTGATCATTAATATGAATTTATAGAACAGATCTTTCTGATAACGGAGGCATAGTTATGAAGAAAACGGCATTTATAACTCTTCTTTCGGCAACACTATTATTCACAAGCTGCAGTTCGGGGAAGGCCCCGGCCACTTCGGCGGCGACTGAGGCGACGACGACGGCCGCCACGACGGAGGCAACAACAACTGAGGAAACCACTACGGTCACTGAGACCACCGCTGAACCTGATAAGCCGGAGGAGTATGCGGCTGTTTCCTACATCAATATTGATAAATCGGATACGCCTGTTGCAACTGATTTTAATTTTGTTGATGCAGAATTCTACAAAGATGATAACGGCGTGCTCAAATACCCGAATTATCAGGCCGGAAAAGACATTGTTATAAAGTTTAAGTCTGACAAAGCATTGAAGTTTGGGGAGATCACCCGTCACTCTTCTATAAACAATTACTTACCGATTAGGGTTGCATATGCCGATAAATCAACGAAGGACAGCAAAAACAGCATCTTGAAAATGCTCAAATGCAAAGACGGTGAATACACCCTGAAGATTCCTGCCAAACACGCAATAAACGACAGTGAATTCTGCATCCGTCTGTTTACAACATATCCGGTGATAAAAAGCGGCAGTGTTCTGGGATACGGCATGAATCTCTTTGTCCGTTGTGATAAAGAAACGGAGACACCCGTACCGGAATTTACTCCGGAAACTCATTCCAATATGAATAATCAGGTTGATGCTAAAGATTTTGATTTCGGTAATGCTGAACTTGTTGTTACACACGATAAGCACAATTACAAAACTGAATTACCGAAGTACAAGGCAAACTCTGATATCAAGATTACTTTCAAGTGCGAAAAGGAGCTTTTCTTATCAAATCTCACAGTGAAGGAACCCACCAATGATTTCAACGATATTACTGATCCTGGATTCCTTAAATCAGATAACGGAACATATACTTTAACGATTCCGGCTGAGCAGGCAAAGGACGGCAGAGTATTCAACATATATATTAGAGCAACAGGTACGAACGCTAAGTCCCTCTGGTTTATGATAGCCAGTTGATCTGTTAAAGGAGGCATAGTTATGAAGAAAACGGCATTTGTTACCATTCTTTCGGCAACTCTTTTGTTTACCAGCTGCAGTTCCGTGCAGGCCCCGGCCACTTCTGAGACAACAGCAGCAACAACGATTGCATCAACAGAGGCTACGGCAGCAACATCTGAGACGACTGCTGATCCAGACAAGCCTGAAGAATATGCAGATATAAAATATTACAATATAGATGATCCTAATGCGCCTATAGCATCTGATTTTGATTTTGTTGATGCCGCATTATACAAGGATGTTAACGGTGTTATGAGTTATCCCAATTATCAAGCCGGAAAAGACATTGTAGTTACTTTTAAATGCGAAAAAGATTTGAAATACGGTGATATTTATCAATGGCCCAACGAGGGTGAAGAATCTGGTTTTGATATTGCGGATTCGTCTTCAACTCCAAATGACGAAAAGAGCATTTTGAAATTTCTTACTAACAATGATGGAATTTATACTTTGAAAATCCCCGCAAAATATGCAGCACCGGATACCGGCTTTACAATTTCTCTGTATACTGTAGAAAAGATATATGAATTCGATAACGATGGGAATGAAAAAGTACTCGGATACGGTATGTCGTTCTTAATTCGTTGCGAAAAGGTAACTGAAGTCCCTGTACCTAATTATGATGCTACTTATTATGCCGTGTTATTTAATGCGGTTGAAGCCACAGATTTTGAATGGGGAAATCCTGAATTGATCGTTACAAATGATAAACATAGTTATACTTCAAAACCCCCGAAATACAAAGCCGGTGAAGATATTGTTATATCTTTTAAATGCAAGAGAAAACTGAAATTGGATAAAATATTAGTCTTTACTTCTAACGAAAATGAAGGGATAGATATTGCGGATTCAAAGTACGTTACTTGCAAAAACGAAACTTATACTTTAACTATCCCTGCTGAGCAAGCACAATCTGGTCGCTGTTATTCTGTGTATTTTATATACAATAATAAAGATAACACGGATTACAGAGAGCTTGTATTCCGAATTGCTTGTTAATAGTATTAATCCAACAACATTTTCCAATGCATAGAAAAAGCCCCCGCAATAAGCGGGGGCTTTCCTTGGTCGGGTTGAAATATCAGATTAGAGCTTAGGACCAGCCTCAACTAAAGCCTTACCAGCTTCGTTGGTCTCATACTTCTTGAAGTTCTTGATGAATCTGCCAGCGAGATCCTGAGCCTTCTTGTCCCACTCAGCTGCATCAGCGTATGTGTCACGAGGATCGAGGATCTCTGTGGAAACGCCGGGAAGCTCTGTAGGTACTTCGAAATCGAAGTAAGGGATCTTCTTTGTAGGAGCGTTCTTGATGGATCCGTCGAGGATAGCATCAATGATTCCACGTGTGTCAGGGATGGAGATTCTCTTGCCTGTGCCGTTCCAACCTGTGTTAACGAGGTAAGCCTTAGCGCCGGACTGTTCCATTCTCTTTACGAGCTCTTC